>ENA-OQMZ01001129-OQMZ01001129.1-human-gut-metagenome-genome-assembly--contig:-NODE-1129-length-10099-cov-1.592760_pt1 | contig 10099 bp, 14 predicted proteins | sample MGYA00242621_ERZ504862 | MGnify/ENA primary metagenome ERZ504862 (study PRJEB26092, sample SAMD00036393) | human gut metagenome | host: Homo sapiens | study: EMG produced TPA metagenomics assembly of... | reverse complement strand
TGCCTATGTTTTCTTCCGTAGACTGATATACCTTATTACGTATTCCATAGTAGGCTGTACTATTTTCTGTAAGTTTCTTTTTGCAAAAGAAGTTATTATTTTCTGTAAGTCCCGCTATATTTTCTGTGATAAATTTCTGGATTTATTACTGGTGCAAATCCTGCCAAACTTTCGTTATATGATGAAATGGAATTTTTTTCCTCTTCGTTTCTTTGAGCAAAAATCTGCTTTGCATTATTTGCATTTTTTGTAATTGGTATAATATATTCATCTTTCACCAATTGTTGAACATCTGTAATATTTAGTTCTTTTGTATTCTCCAATCCCTGGATCATATCTGTAATATAATTATTTTCTTGCTCAATATAACTAATTCCCTGAAGTTCTTTTCCATTTTTGTCAACTAAAATATTTCCCTTTTCATCATAAAGAACATCTGTTATGTCCTCCATCTGATATTTATCGACATCTGTTTGCTCCAAACATCTCTTGATATAATCTGTAAATGCCGACCAATCCTTCGAAAGAACATTGTATTTTTTTCTGGTTGGAAACAGATACATCTACATTTCCATTCGCATACTCTGAAAGAATACGGACGCTGAATTATATCCAAGTGCCTGTGCTCTTCCATCATAATTTTTCAATACAGATGCAACTGACATTGGTATATCATATTCTACATTAATCGTATAATTATCGCCTGCTCCCGGCGTACTTTCTGCTATCTCTACAGGTATTTGAATCTTTTCTGTCAGCTGTTCAGCCTGGGCAATCGCACTAGAAATTTCTTTCAATAAGTCTTGTTTGGGATTATTCTGTGCTCCCGGAACATCTACAATGGAGAATGTTACAGAAGGCGGAACTTCTGTTCCTGTTTGTTGAAAAGTAACTTGATAACTTCCATCAGGCTGTTCGGTGGCAACCAGCATCGGTACTTGAGATTTCAGTTCTTCCAAATAGCTTGCTAACGTATCCGTTAATTGTTCTTCTAATTTTTTATTGTTCTGATTATTAGCATTTACCCATCCATTCTTTATTTCTGTCAAGTGATTTTGAATTTCTCTTAATTGGGTTTGGATTCCGCCTTTGTCTGGAGCCTGACTCACATACTCTTTTAAAGACTGTTCTAACTTTTTATTTGCTTCCTCTGCAATTGAGTTTCCTTCCTCATCTACCGTTAAGTCTATTTCTTCCACATTAGAAGCAATTTCTGTTAAAACATTGGCTAAAGTATTCCCATTTTCACTTAATCCCTTAATTTCTTTTTCAATGTCTTCGACGCATTTTAAATATTGTTCATCTATATTTTTAGCTAATTCTGAATTTTTTTCTGTATAAGAGACAAAATCTGGTGCTTCAATTTTATTTTCTTCTCTCACAATTTCTGGCATTTCAATCAATGCCACAAGATCTGATGCCGCAATACGGTCAATCGCATCTTTATCCCGCAAATCATTACTCATTACATTAGATGCCCCGTCCTGTGCATTGTGAAACTCATTCAGAATATTGTTCAAGTACATATAACTCAAACTGTCATTTAATGTTTCCGCATAACTTACAACATTATAAAGAAGTTCATATTGAGACTTTCCAGAAAATGATTTGTTAATCACATACTCAATCTGTGAAGCTTGAGGGGTTCCATTTAAACTTTCAACACTTTGAGAAAAAGTGGCAGGAATTGTAACATACGCTCCATATTTTCCAGTTTCAACCCCCATACGTGCTTCTTCTAACGAAGAATATTCAAAATCTGTACTTGGAAATTTTGATATCCTATCAGCATAATTAATAATCTCTCCACCAACAGTTGTCCCTTCATCAAGATTAACTACTGCAATTTTTCTTGATTCCTGTTTCGTGTCTTCTGTTCATCAACTGGGGCAACTACTTGTTTACATCAGGTTCTTTTTGATTTGTTTGTCCAAGAAAATATCCCAAAGTTCCTACAAGCCCAATACATCCCACAGCAAGCAGAACTGCAACGACTTTTTTTTATATTTCATTACAAATCATTCCCCTCCTTATCTTTAGAATTACATTTCAAATGGTTTTTTTTATTTAGCCTATTTTACCATAATCTTCCTTTTCTCACAATATTTTTTTGACAGACTAACTAATTTTTTAACAATTATAGAAAGTATTTTGTTTACTTTCTCAGCAAACTGCATATCAGCAAGCACCATAATAATAAAAGGTATATTTTTTCAATTTCAGCTCAATTTCCCCTCAATGTCTTTTTCCTTCAACTTTCGTATGCTTATCTCACAGCAAAGCAGTACCACACCGGTACAGCCTGCTGAATCAATCAATACGAAAATGGAGGTGTTTTTTATGCGAAAACTCAGAAACACAAAAATCATTGCTATAGATCACGGCTACGACAACATGAAAACAGCAAATACCGTCACACCAACCGGAATCAAAGCCTATGAAACAGAACCCATCTTCACTGGGAATATTCTGGAATATAACGGCATTTACTACCGGATTGGCGAAGGACACAAAGAATTTATCCCGGATAAAGCTATGGACGAAGAATATTATCTTCTGACTCTCATGGCGATTGCAAGGAACTGAATGTCTTTTCTATCCGTGAAGCAGACGTTCACCTGCTGCCGGGCTTCCTCTGACATGGATCAGAAACCAGAGAGAAGATTTCCGTTCTTATCTGCTCCAGAATCCAGAAGTCCATTACCGATTTAACAGCAAAGAGTATCATCTCCGTTTTGTGGGATGCAGCCTTTACCCACAGGGATATCCGGCTATTGTAAACCGGCTTGGAGATTTCAAGGGGACAAATCTTCTTGCAGATATCGGAAACGGAACATGAACATTCTGTATATCAATAATAAGAAAGCTCAGGAAAGCCGGTGCTGGACAGAAAAGTTCGGCGTAAACCAATGTATGATTGCCGCTAAAAACGCTGTTCTGGACAAATTCGGAGTAAAGATTGAGGAATCCACCGTAGAGCAGATTCTACGTTTTGGAACCGCTGACATTTCAGCGCCTTATCTGGATTGTATTACTGCTGTTGCCAGACAGTATGTCACAGATATTTTTGCCACACTCCGCAAATATGAATACAATCCTGACCTGATGCGCCTGTATGTGGTCGGAGGCGGTGGATGCCTGATCCGTAACTTTGGAACGTATGACAAAGCACGAGTTACCATCCTTGATGATATCTGTGCCACTGCCAAAGGTTATGAATCTCTGGCTTATATGAGCCTGAAAAGGAGGGGATAAGCCATGCAGAACCATATCCGCAACACAAACCTGCGATTTAATCTGGACAAAGACCAGCAGCGGAAAGCCTGGGAATATTTACAGACGATGGACAGACAGAATTTTAAATCTTACAGCCAGGTAATCTCCCTTGCACTGGTCGATTATTTTGACCGCTACTACCGCACTCAGGCTGATCCCTATCTGGAAACAAGGGAACGGAAGAACTTTTTGTGAAACAGATTGTAGAAGCAGTGGAACACAGCCTGAAACAGTCATTGCCGATTTTTCTGTCCGGACTGACTGCAGGTATGTTGGAAAGGGAATCCCCCATCAGGGTGCCCTTTCCAGCTCCTGAAAAAGAACAGCCGGATCGTGATATAGACTGGGATTTCCTTGGAGAATAAACCATTGTGATTGGAGGTGAACACATGACGGACTTTCTGACAGCAGACACAAGCCTGCCATCTTATATGATGTTTCCCCGTTTTCTTCTGGACATGGAAATAAACGAAACTGCCAAAATGCTTTATATGATCCTGCTCGACCGTGCCAAGGCTTTACCCAGAAAAATGAGCTGGTCAGATACAAATGGTCATGTGTTCCTCTACTTTACGATTGAAGCACTGGCAGAAGTTCTCCACAAAAGCCAGATGACGGTTAAAACTGCTCTGGCAGTACTGGAAAAACAGGAGCTTATCTTCCGAAAACGGCAGGGACCCGGACACCCTAATCGGATCTATGTAAAAATCCCGAAAGAAACCCTCAGCAATACAGACAGAATTCTTTCCTCAAGACAGACAGAAAACTGTCCTATTGACAGACAGGATTCTTTCCCTGATACAGACAGAAAACTGTCCAGTAATAAGAAAGAGATAAAAAAGAACCATTTAACAATAAGAGGGAGTAAAGAGCCACGCTCACCCTATGGAACATTTCAAAATGTTTTTCTGTCAGAGACGGAGCTGGAAGATATCCGGCAGACAATCCCTGACTGGCAGGACTATATGGAACGCTTATCCGGTTATATGGCTTCTACCGGAAAGCAATACCAAAACCATGCAGCTACCATCATCCGTTGGGCAAGACAGGATCATCCTGTTTCCCGGCAACGAAATTATGAAAGTGAGGAATACGAAACATTATGACAACATTTACAGAAAAACCAACAGCTATCACACCAAACAGAGAGCTTCAGTCTGATGAATATTTTAACGAAACAGATCACCTGATCTACTGTTCCAAATGCAATACGCCAAGACAGTGCAGGCATGAATTACAGGGAAAGGTTCTTATTCCTTCCATCCGCTGTAAGTGCCAGCAGAAGATCTTTGAACAGGAGGAAGCCCAGAGAAAACTTCATGAAAAGCGGATGGAAATAGAGCATCTCAAAACCAGCGGCTTACAGGACAAATCACTTTATGACTACACCTTTTCCAAAGATAACGGCATCAATCCGGAAATGAAACTTGCACACAATTATGTAAGTAACTGGGAAGAGATGAAAGCAAACGCTTCCGGACTTCTCATCTGGGGCGATGTCGGTACTGGAAAATCTTTCTTTGCAGGCTGCATTGCCAATGCCCTTCTGGAAAAAGGCGTCCCGGTACTGATGACCAACTTTTCCCGGATTCTGAATACCCTTACCGGAATGCATTTTGAAGACAGGAATCAGTTCATCCACAGCTTAAACCGCTACAGCCTTCTGATCATTGATGACCTCGGAATTGAACGGAACTCTGACTTTGCACTGGAACAGGTTTTCAATGTGATTGACAGCCGTTACCGCAGTAAAAAGCCCCTGATCATAACAACCAATCTCACTTTATCAGAGCTGAATAACGCCGCTGATATCGCACACAAGCGAATTTATGACCGGATTCTGGAGAGATGTGTTCCCATCCGTATCAATAACCGGAATATCCGTCAGGACAATGCAACAGCTAATTTAAAAAAAAACGAAAAAAATTCTGTTAGATAATCACACTTCAAACCAGAGTTGAAACAAAGCAGCATCGCACAATAACTATTTTTCACTGACAGTAGTACTACTTTCTTTTCTTATTTATCACCAGAGACATGCCACTGTCAGTTATCTAAAACTATAGTACTAAACCACAAGATTTTAAAACTAAATCGCCCGGATACGGGCATAAAAAGGAGGTGCCAGATATGGCAAATAAAAGAATTATGACACCAGAAGAAAAAGTGCTTTTACAGGCAAAACACAGACTGGAAGGAATCGAAGCAAGAAACCGTAAAAAGGAACGTAATGCCAGAACACGCAGATTGATTCAAGAAGGAGCGATTCTGGAAAGCATTGCTCCCCATATTAAAGAAATGGATTTAGATACCTAAAGCGGGAGCTGATGATCCGGCTAAGGGGAATGTAAACGCACAAGTTCTACTCCCGAAGGGCGCACTTACTCACCACCCGATAAATCGGGCGGTGGTATCCCCTACGGGGCTCGTGCGTCTGCCGAGGGATTTTCCGCTGTTGCAGGCAACATCGAAAGGAGGTGCCAGATATGGCAATTTATCATATGCAAGCCAAAGTTGTCAGCCGTGGTTCCGGACGTTCCGCTGTCGCAGCTTCTGCTTATATGAGCTGCAGCCGGATGTACAATGATTACGATGGCATCCAGCATGATTACACCAGAAAGCATGGACTCATTTATCAGGAAGTATTGCTTCCACCGATGGCTTCACCAGAATGGAAAGACCGTGAACAACTCTGGAATGCTGTGGAAGCTGCAGAAAAAACAAAAGACAGCCGACTGGCAAGGGAATTTGTTGTCGCACTTCCCATTGAATTAGATAAGGACAGTAATATTTCTCTTCTTCAAAATTTTATTCAAAAGAACTTTGTAAATATGGGCATGTGTGCTGACTTTGCTATTCACGATACAGATGGACACAATCCTCATGCACACATTCTGCTTACCGTCCGTCCACTGAATGAAAACGGAACATGGCAGTATAAAACAGAAAAAGAATATCTCTGCATAAAAAATGGAGAAGAAAAAGGATTTACAGCTACTGAATTCAAAGCTGCTCAAAAAGATGGCTGGGAAAAGCAATACAGATATAAAGTTGGAAAAAAGAAGATTTATATGACCGCATCTGCCGCAACAGGAAAAAGGCTATGACCGCATTGACAAGCATCCAAAAAGCAGCCGCTATGGCAGGCAGAATCCCATTTCTGAACAATGGAACAGTGATGAGCAACTCTGTATCTGGAGAGCAACTGCAGATACTGTAAATGAAATGCTTGCCCGCAATCAGATAAATGCATCCATTGATCACCGCAGCTTTGCAGATCAGGGAATCACCGAACAGCCGACCATCCACGAAGGCTATATTGCTCAAAACATGGAAAAGAAAGGAATGATAGCTGACCGCTGTGAAATCAACCGCCAGATTCGTGCAGATAACCAAATGCTCCGGGAATTAAAAGCTCAGGTAGAGAAACTGGCTCAAGCTGTCAAAAATTCTATTCCTGTAATTGCAGAAACAATGGAAACTATCCGAAATCATATGATTTTTACACAATATCATTTACTTCATAATGAGATGCAAAAAGAAGTAATTCATGATTGGATGAATCATTTTAATCCAATACTGAATAAATACAACACCGTTAAAAAGAAACTCAAAGCTAAAGTTACAGAACGGAAAGAGCTGAATGTGGAAAAAGAGAAAACCAGTATTTTGAATCCCATCCAGCATATAAAATTGAATCAGCAGCTTACCACTGTTACCGAAGAAATTGAAGAACTGAAATCAAGGAAAGAGCAGCTAATCTTCCAGGCAGAATGCTCTACCGATAAAGATATGACGAATCTATCCAAGAAATACGACCAGATGAATAACAATCTTGATATCCTAGATTCTCAGGACATCTCGCTCAAAAAACAGCTTGAAAAAGATGCTGCCGCTTTCCGGGAAGAAAAATTTCGTCCTGAACCTGAACAGTATACAGAATTGCTGGACACCAGAATCCAGATACGTCCTGATTTTCGGGATAAGCTGATCGAACAGCTCAAAGGTACTTTCGGTAAATATTATGACTATCACCGACGTGATATTGCAGCCAATGAGGTGGATTATCTCAATGCGGAAGATCCTGATGTTTTCTCTCATCGTGCATGGGAACTTGAATATCAGAGAAAACAAGAAATGCGGCGAAATCAGCCTGCTCGAACTAAGAAAAAGTCATATGATATGGAATTGTAACCGTCTTTGAATAGATAATATGTTCTTACAAATCTCTTGTTCAAAAATGAGTTTTTCCCAAAAAAGCGTATGGATTTAAAACTTCCATACGCCTTTTTATATTCTACTCTTCAAATTATCTAAAAGTTGACTAAAAATATATCACCGTTCATACGATGCAATAATTTCTTTGCTATCTGCTGTTTTATAATCAATTGTTCCCAAATTACCAATCAAGTCAAATGTCATATCTGCATTAACCTGCAATTCATCTTCAAGTTTGGCTGCAGACGGCTCATCTTTTAGAAAAACTGTTAATCCATAAGGCTCTGTTTCAGACTGTATCTCTATACTGTCATATGAGTATCCCGCCGGATACTCTTGACCACTTACAATATTTATAACATTTGAAGAATCTCCTACATAATCTGTCTTATACTGCGATAAATCAGGAATTTCGTACAGTTTTTCTTTTTTTTCCACACGCCGAAATCAACATTATTGACATGGCGATTAACATAATTGCAAGTACTTTTTTCTTCATAGAAACACCTCCCGAAAGCTTTATTCAACACTTTTCGATTTGAGTAAAAGGCCAAGGGACTTTAATGTCCCTTATGCTTTTCTCTTTTCTTTCGCTGTTTCAGTTCAAACATTCGCTGCTCTTCTGCCTCTTTTTTCTTGCGTCTTTTCTCTTTGCGTTCCTGCTTGTTCTGTTCCTGTTGTAATTTCAACGTCCTGTTGCGATTTTGTACCAATGCCTATTTCCAGCATCTGCTTCTTTGCTTCCCGCTGCATCCGTTTCGGATTTCTTTTGATATCCTTTACAACAGTTTCAACAACCGGACTGAATTTCAAACTGAAATAGCACTTTTGAATATATTCCTGTACTTCATAATCTTTTGGCTCTGCACCAAATGTTACCTTTGCCACAGATAGTTTACCATCTTCGATGCGTTCAAAGATTCCCACCCAAAACGGCTCTTCAAAAATACTGTCAGCTTTCCATTTACTTTGTCCATAAGAATCCCTCCTAAAATTGATTGAACAAAGAATGGACAACCCGGAGGGGCAGGTTACTTACCCTATTTATATAGGACGGCCGGGCTACCTACCGGCTCTGGTACATCAAAGATGTACGTTGCGTTTTTATCTTTGCTTTTATAATCAACCATATGGCACGATTAACTTAATTCTGAAACTTCTAAGTTACTTTTTATGCTAAATAGCGAAACCATCACCTTTTGAGAAAAGGTTTATACTCCACTTAGGGAGATATCATTTAACTCACCATTTAAAAATCAATATCGGTATACTTATTTTTCAACTTGTAAAATGCTATTATTACGCTTGTATAATATTGCATCATCCAATCATACCATATTTCTTTGCTATAATCGTTCTTTTGATCTGCACGATTATGGCGAATATTATAACCATTAACTATACCAAAAATCAACTTATCATGTTCATTTTTAGGAACTTCATACTCAGCATTTAAAGTATCTTTTACTTCTTCACGTTCACTTTCCAAAATATCGGCAAGAATATTAATAGCTTTCTTTTTCTGTTCCAAATTGGCATCAAAACGATAATACATTTCTGTGGCTGTTGCTAATTGCTCATATACTGAATCGGGTAAATCAGAACCGTCATATTCTAACTGTTCACGCAACGCACCGTTAGGTATTTGCATTATAAATCCATTTGTCGGTTCAAGATAATATCCCTCTTTATATGCACGTAAGATATTATTAATTTGTTCAGCAAATTCTTCCTTTTGTGCTTCATTTTCAAACTGATCTATTTCATAGTTATAAACACCAATATGGTCGTATAAAATCTCAATCACTGAAAACAATGTCTGCTCATCATATTCTTCAAGATATTGCCAAATTGGCCAAACCTCTTTATCCTGTAAGCATGTTGCAAAATACACTTCCGGTGATGGCAACAAACTTGGTGGTAAAATCTGCTCCGAATCCTGCGTATAAGGAATTTGCCTCCACACTCCTCTTGTAGCCACTTCAAAATACTCTTTATCACAAAAATATTTATATACCTGTCCGAAATACTGTAATAACTCATCAAAATCTATCTGTAGTTGCTTTGTAAGTAAACCATGTCTTTCTGCGTAATATTTTTTCATATTTTTCTGTTCTCCTTATGTCAACTAAAAATTGCCTTGTTCATTTTTAATACTATTTTCCATTAATCTAATCAAATCATCAATATCAAATAGGTCTATCAATGTTTTCTGTTGCTCTGCAAATCTCTGTGCATCTTCTGTAAAATAGGAAGAAGTTACGATAATTGCCTTATTTGCCCTTTCTGCTGTTTGCACACCATATAAGGCTCGAACAATATCAACACCTATTTTATTCATTTCATTATACCTTTTACATTCAATCAAAAACATGACAGGTCTACCTAAGATACTTTTTGTTGCGATTATGTCTTTTCCCCCATCTCGTGTCTGAGGTGTTAAACGAGTTTGAAAACCTTGCCTTTTAAACACTTCTTCCACGACCTCTTCAAACTCCCTGGGAGTAAGCTGATATACAGATCTTTTATCATTCAATATCCTATATATATTTTCCTCTACCTGTGGCAAAAATGAAGCTATGCTTTCTTCATCGAATTCCACCTG
>ENA-OQMZ01001128-OQMZ01001128.1-human-gut-metagenome-genome-assembly--contig:-NODE-1128-length-10099-cov-3.448355_pt1 | contig 10099 bp, 13 predicted proteins | sample MGYA00242621_ERZ504862 | MGnify/ENA primary metagenome ERZ504862 (study PRJEB26092, sample SAMD00036393) | human gut metagenome | host: Homo sapiens | study: EMG produced TPA metagenomics assembly of... | reverse complement strand
GCTTACGCCAAGCTCTGGCGCTCTGCGTGCAGGCGCCATCAAGACCACCTTCACCGAGGAGACCGAGACCGATCTGTTCGGTGAGCAGGACGTCCTCATGGGCGGCATCAACCACCTGTGCGACCTCGGCTTCGACGTGCTGACCGAGGCTGGCTACCAGCCGGAAATCGCCTACTTCGAGGTGTTCCACGAGCTGAAGATGCTGGTCGACCTCGCTAACGAGGGTGGTCTGAACAAGGCTCGTTGGTCCTGCTCTGACACCGCTCAGTACGGCGACTACACCTCCACCGTCATCACCGAGGAGACCAAGAAGCGCATGCAGTATCAGCTCAAGCGCATTCAGGATGGCTCCTTCGCCAAGGAGTTCATGGATGACCAGGCTGCTGGCGCCCCGAAGTTCAAGAAGCTGCAGGAAGAGTACTCTCACCCGCACCTCGAGACCGTTGGCCCGAAGCTGCGCGCCATGTTCTCCTGGAATAACGCCGAGGCCAAGGACAAGGATGAGACCGAGTCCTTCAACGGCAAGATTGCTCGTACCCAGGTTCAGTGATTGTCGCCCCTGAAGGGATTTAAGCTAGCAAACCGCCGTTCCCGCCCATACGGGAGCGGCGGTTTTGTGTTGTTGCGCGCAGCGAATCATTCTCAATAACAACTATGCGCTGATTTCTTGCAGGCAAACGAACACCGAATATGCAAGGTCGTTGATATCTCAGCCTTTCCCCATATGTGGATTGTGCGATTCTGTTCAAAAGGGTGCAGAGTTGTTATCGAGAATCGTTCTCTGCACACGGCTGTCCATACTCCAATAGTGACCTAGCTCACGTTGTGGACTCCAGCGGGGCTGCGACGGCGTTCTCGGTAGGATTGAACTCGGTTTGAAGGACACAATCCTCGCAAAACAGGACTTATCTGCACACCGTAGATACCCCCGGCGCCCAGCGGCGCCACAACCCACTACTGAAAAGGAGTGCCAATAATGGCAGCACAGATCTGGTATGAGAACGACGGTGATCTCTCTGTTCTCGAAGGCAAGAAGGTCGCAATCATCGGCTACGGCTCCCAGGGCCACGCCCACGCGCTGAACCTTCGCGATTCCGGTGTCGACGTGGTCGTCGGCCTGCGTCCGACCTCCAAGTCGGTCGACTTCGCCAAGGAGCAGGGCCTCGAGGTCAAGTCCGTGGCCGAGCTTCCGCCGAGGCCGACGTGATCATGATTCTGGCCCCCGACCAGTACCAGCGCACCATCTGGGCCAACGACATCGAGCCCAACATCAAGCCGGGTGCTGCTGTTGCGTTCGCTCATGGCTTCAACATTCACTACGGCTACATCAAGCCGTCTGAGGATCACCCGGTGTTCATGGTTGCCCCGAAGGGCCCGGGCCACATCGTTCGTCGTGAGTACGCCGCTGGCCGTGGCGTGCCGGTCGTCGTGGCCGTCGAGCAGGATCCGCGTGGCGACGGCTGGGCTCTGACCCTGGCCTACGCCAAGGCCCTCGGTGCCCTGCGCGCCGGTGCCATCAAGACCACCTTCAAGGAAGAGACCGAGACCGATCTCTTCGGCGAGCAGAACGTGCTCATGGGTGGCGTGAACAAGCTCGTCGAGATGGGCTTCGAAGTCCTGACCGACGCCGGCTACCAGCCGGAAATCGCCTACTTCGAGGTCTGCCACGAGCTCAAGATGCTCGTCGACCTGATGAACGAGGGCGGTCTGAACAAGGCTCGTTGGTCCTGCTCTGACACCGCTCAGTACGGCGACTACGTCAACACCGTCATCAACGAGGACTGCCGCAAGCGCATGGAATACCACCTGCAGCGCATCCAGGACGGCTCCTTCGCCAAGGAGTTCATTGACGACCAGGATGCCGGCGCCCCGCACTTCAAGGAGCTGCAGGAGAAGTACTCCAACGAGCGCATCGAGACCGTCGGCCCGAAGCTGCGCGCCATGTTCTCCTGGAACAAGGATGGCGTCAAGGATGCCGACGAGGCCAATTCCTTCACCGGTAAGATCGCCCGCGCTCAGGTTCAGTGAGCCCCTGTAGCTCCCGCTGGCGCATAAGCGCCTGAGGGGAGTACCCAGCACGTACCAAAAGGCCGCCGCTCCGATTCATTCGGAACGGCGGCCTTCTAGTATGGTCCCACCACGTAGCCAAACTTCCACCACGCAGTGAACCACAGAGTTACTTGATTACCCACGCAGAGGTGTCGGTGGGAAGTTGACCGTCGGGAGTCAGCGGGCCGGAAGTGAGCACACAGAGCCTTCGGGCAGTGAGACCGGGGCAGTGCCAAAGTTGGTAACCGAGGTGAACGTGCGTCCCTCAACCGCCGCACGGCGGTACGCCACCACGTCCGCTCCCATATCCACCTGCTCGGCGGTGGTGTCGCGCGTGGCGGTCAGCGACTCCTGACGAATCGCCAACGCCGCATGATACAACGTGTACATCGAATCCGGGTCGGCCTGCTCCACGTCCACCGCGTAATCCTTGAACACAGCGGCTGCGGCAGGTGCGGGTCGCGGCCGGCGTCACGCCGTCGGCTCGCACGGCGGGGGAGAAGCCGAAGGACGCGCCTGTACCGAACTGGCCGGCTGCGCACAGCGGCACATGGTTTTCGCCGGTACCGTCATCGGCCGGAGCCGGACGGCTGAAATCGGCCAAGGCCGGCTCATCGGCGGCGGTCCACGCAGCGGCACGCGGCAGCCGTCGCGGCCCTTATCCATCGTGGCCTGAGCGGTGTGGAAAGCGGTCGGATCCTCCAGTCGATCCCACGGAATATCGGCCACCTCAAACAGACCCAGCTCCTCGCCTGATAAATATAGGCGGCGCCGGGCAGACCAAGCTCCATCAGCGCGGCGGCACGGGCACGGCGGGTGGCCGAGCTCGCGGTCTTCGGGATATGTGGTGCCGTTGCGCAGCAGCCAGTCGTGCGGCAGCTGGTGGTAGGGCGCGCCCTTGACCTGCGGCAGACCGTAGCGGGAGGGGCTGCGCGGCACGTCGTGATTGTTCATGACCCACGTGGTGGTGGAGCCGCCGGTTTCGGCCGCCGCCTTAAGACCCGCGGCGATGGCCTTGCGGAACTCGTCGGCATACCAGTTGGCCTGCGCGAAGTCGAAGTTGAAGGACTGGCCCAGCTCGTCCATCGAAGCGTACAGGTGCTGGTGCTCAGGCACCACCCACGCCTCGGCCACGGCAAAGCGCGGCGGGTTGTATTCGTTGAACACCTTGCGCCACTCGCGGTAGATGTCGTGCACCTCACGACGGTCGAACAGCGGGTGGCTGAAGTCATGATTCAGCACGCCGACCACGCTGTATTCGCGGCCGAGCTCTTCCAACGGCTTGGATTCGAGATCCTTGGCCAGGCCGTGCGCCACGTCGATGCGGAAGCCGTCGGTGCCGTGGTCGGACCAGAAACGTAGGGTCTTCTTGAACTCCTCGTGGATGTCCGGATTCTTCCAGTTGACGTCCGGTTGCGCCTTGTCGAACAGGTGCAGATACCACTGGCCGTCGGCCACGCGCGCCCAGCCGGGCCGCCGAAGAAGGATTGCCAGTCGTTGGGCGGCAGTTCGCCGTGCTCGCCGCGGCCGTCGCGGAAGATGTAGCGGTCGCGCGCGGGGAGCCGGGCTCGGCGGCGAGGGCCTCTTGGAAGAACACGTGCTTGTCGGCGGTGTGGTTGGGCACGATGTCCACGATCACTTTGATGCCGGCCTCGTGCGCGGCCTCGGCCATCGCGTCGAAGTCGTCCATGGTGCCTAGCGCGGGTCGACGTTGCGGTAGTCGATCACGTCGTAGCCGCCGTCCGCCAGATCCGAGGGGTAGAACGGGGAGAGCCAGATCGCGTCGACGCCGAGGTTCTTCAGGTAATCCATCTTCTCGGTGACGCCGGCGATGTCGCCGAGTCCGTCGCCGTTGACGTCCTTGAAGCTGCGCGGGTAGATCTGGTAGACGACGGCCTGCTTCCACCAGTCGTCATTGAGGTTGTTGGCGGTCATGCCGATTCCTTCCTGTTCCGGGTGCGTTGTGGTTGGGTTGTTCCGGTTGTGCTCGAACTGCTGTGTGAAGGCCCAACCGTTGTATTGATGATGACAACGATATCATGTGAATTACGCATGCAAAAGTCGATTTATCGGCGTTTTGCGGTGGTAACGTAGTCACGCCTGCGCGGACGCTGCTGTTGCGGCAGGCGGCGCGGTGGTTTCGCGCAGTATTAGCGGAGTGTCCGGCCGTACGAATGCCGGTTCGATTGACTTGCCCGCAATGGCATCCAATACCATGTGCCCGGCGGCCACGCCCATTGCGAACGGGTCCTGATGCAGTGTGGTCAGTCCCACGGCGGCGGACAGGGTGGAATCGTCGAAGCCGATGATGGAGATGTCCTGAGGTACCCGCCGCCCGTATTGACGCAGGCGATACAGCACGGGTGCGGCCATTTCATCATCCTCAAAACAGAAGGCGGTGATGCTGGGGGAGGCGTTCAGTACGGCGTTCAATGCCGCGTTGCTTTCGCCAAGACCGCGTTGAATGCTCAGGGGCGTTAGCTCGATCCCCGGATGGGCGGCAGCGGCATCAATGACGCCCTGCAAACGAGCCTCGGCACTGTAGCGCATGTTGGTTTCGGTCGGGGCGCTGCCGACGAACGCGATATGCCGGTGGCCGAGTGCAATCAGGTGCTCGATGGCCGAACGTGTGGCGGCGTAATCGTCAATGCTCACGCCTGCGTCGAACCCATCGGTGGAGGGAATGTTGATGCCGACAATCGGCACGTGCATATGCTTCAGTCGCTCCACTTCAGCCGGCTCAATGTCGAAGGAGCTGACAATCACCGCATCCGCATTGCGTCGCACGGGCAAATCCGCAAAGAAGTCATGGCGCTCGGCGGCGTTGCGCATGGGGTAGGGCACAGTGTCGTAGCCGGAGGGGCGCAGCGCCGAGTCAAGGCCGGCGAAGATGTTTGCATTGAACCAGGTGGTGATGGTCTCGCTGGCCAGCAGCGCAATGCGGAACGACTGGCCGGACTTCAGTGCGGCGGCCGAGCGAGAGACGGAGTAGTCGAGCTTTTCGGCCGCGGTCATCACTCGGTCTCGAGTCTCTGGAAGCACTAGATCCGGCTTGGCGAAGGTTCGGGACACCGTGGATACGGAAACGCCGGCCTCGCGGGCCACCGCTTGAATGCTTGCCTTGGTCATATGCCGTCGCTCCTTCGCGTCGCGAACAATCATTGTCATGACAACGATAACATGCCCATAACAAGTCGTCGTCTTCGGCTATCTCGATTACGAGGGGTCACGGAGACCGGTTCAGGCATGAACGACCGGCGTCGCAAACTCAACAAGGTGCTTTCCGACCCGACGATCGGCACGATCATCGTCGAGCATAGGGATAGCTCGCCCGCATGAACGCGGGACTAATCGAAAGCGCGTTGAACGCGCAAGGCCGGAAGCTCATCGTGGTGGACGACACGGAACTGGACGATGATTTGGTGTGCGACATGACCGAGGTGCTGACCTCGTTCTGCGCCCGCTCTATGGGAGGCGCGCAGCCAAGCGCAAGACGGACGCGGCGTTGAAGGCGGCGCATGATGCTTGAGGCCGTCAAGGTGACGCTCGACCCGACGCCACGGCAGGAACGATTGTTGGAATCGCACGCCGGGGCGGCGCGATTCGCCTACAACAAGGGACTGGCGCACGTCAGGGACGTGCTCGAACGCGGCGATGCCCCCGAATGGTCGTACTATGCCTTGCGTAAGTGGTGGAACCAGGCCAAGGACGCACTCGCCGTGGACGAGGCCACGGGAGAACCATGGTGGCCTGAGAACAGCAAGGAGGCATACAACAGCGGCCTCGAATCATTGGCCGACGCGCTGAAGAACTTCTCCGAGTCCCGCAAGGGGCGGCGGAAAGGCCGCAGGATGGGTTCCCGCGCTTCAAGTCCAAGGACTCCGGCATTCGGCGCTTCGCGTATACGACCGGCTCGTTCGGCCCCGTCGACCATGACTCATACGCGCTGAAACTCCCGAGGATAGGCCGTGTGCACTGCATGGAGGACGCGTCCAAGCGAGTGGACGGCGCGAAGGTGCTGCGCATGAGCGTGTCCCGCCGTGCGGGACGCTGGCAGGCCAGCCTGACCGTCGAACGAGCCGACGATCCCGCACCCAAGCCCCCGAAGGGCGGGAGCGTCGGAATCGACTTGGGCGTGAAGGAACTCGCCACATTGTCGGACGGCACCGTGATACGCAACCCGCACGCCTTGAAGTCGAATCTCACGCGTCTGAGGAAAGCCCAGCGGAGCCTGAGCCGCAAACGCAAGGGCTCCAACCGCCGCCGCAAGGCGAGGGCGAACGTGGCGCGCCTGCACGCACGTGTGGCCAACCTGCGACGCGACCTCTTGGACAAGACCACCACCATGCTCGCCCATACCTACGCGGACATCAGCATCGAGGACCTGAACGTGGCGGGCATGGTCAAAAACCACGGGCTCGCCCAATCGATCCAGGACGCCGCATTCGCGGAGTTCCGACGCCAGCTGACCTACAAGACCGCACGCACCGGTACGAGACTGCACGTCATCGACCGCTGGCATCCAAGCTCGAAGACCTGCTCGAACTGCGGGACGGTGAAAACCAAACTGTCCCTGTCCGAGCGCGTCTACCATTGCGACAAGTGCGGACTGTCCATCGACCGTGATCTGAACGCGGCCATCAACATCCAAGTCGCCGGGAGTGCCCCGGAGACGATAAACGCGCGTGGAGGAAGCGGAAGACAGACCCGTCCCAAGGGCGGGACAATGCGTCATCCGGCGAAGCGTGAACCAAGCGGCGGCGAGAGTCGCGTGAGACTTGGAGCTGGCCTCGGCAACGAGGCCATGCAGATGACTTCGCTCTAGCGACAAGCTAAAACAAAGTCATCTACAACGGCTGATTTAGACCAATTTCCCATTGCCGGAATCGATCACCGCTTCTCTCGGCGCATCACGGCGGCTAGGGACTGCACGCGTGGCAGGTCGAAGACCTCGTCGGTATGTACACGTGCCTGAGCTGTCCGCCAGCGGCACGCGCCAGTTCGAATACTCTCTGGAAGTGCCCGGCTGATTCTGGGAGCGGCATTCGCCCACGCCGTCCACCAGCGCTGCCTGCAGCAGCAGCGACGGCGTATCGGTGAGCATGGCGTGCATCGCTTCCACGATTTCCTGCACATGGCCTTCCACATCATCCGCCACGGTCTGCGAGATATAGCCGTTCTCCACCAGACGGTTCATCATGGCCGTGCGCTCGGCCATCGCCGAGGCGGCGAATGCCTCCACCGGCTCGCTCAGGAGATGCAGCTCCTCGCGCAGCTTGACGTGTGCGAAGTTCAGGTAGCCGGCGGTGGGTGGCAGATCGTGCGTGGTCACCGAGGCCAATGCCTGTTTGCGATAGTCCTTGGGTGCGCGGTACGGGTCGCCGGCGTTCGGCGAATCGTCCACGCGGTTGAACCATTCCACGTCAGTGCCGAGCACGCCGTGATCGGCCAGAATGCGGCGCACGTAATCCGGTACGGTGCCAGATCCTCGCCAACCACCATGCCTCCGGCGCGCGTGGCCTCGATGGCCAGTACTCCCAACATCGCCTCGTGGTTGTACGTCACGTATGCGCCGTTGCGGGCACCGAGCCCCTGCGGAATCCACCACAGGCGGAACAAGCCCAGCACATGGTCGATGCGCACCGCGCCCGCGTGCTCGTACATCGAATGCACCATCTCGCGGTACACCTGGTAGCCGGTGGCCTCCAGGTAGCGCGGGTTGAACGGTGGCTGGCCCCAATCCTGGCCCTGCTGGTTATAGAAGTCCGGCGGGCAGCCGACCGTGACGCCACCTGAGGCGAAGCGTTCCGGATTGGCCCAGGCATCCGCGCCGAGCCCGTGCACGCCCACGGCCATGTCCTGCATCAGCCCCAGCGTCATGCCGTGGTCCAGCGCCTCCTGCTGCGCGGCGTTCACCTGCTCGGCAGCGATCCACTGCAGCCAGCGGTTGAACTCGAACAGGTCGTGGTGCTCCTCGACGAGCTGGCGCACGGCCGGGTCGTCGATGGTCTTCTCGAAGAACCAACGGTTCTCGCCCCACGGCGCGCCCCATACCTCGAAGCACAGGCACCATGTGGCGAAGGAATCGAGGTCCGGGCCGGCGGTGGTCTTGAAATGCTCGAATTCGAGCTCGCGCTTGTTGTTGCGGCCCGCTTCGAAGATCAGGCGCAGCGCCGGGCGCTTGGCCTCCCACGCCGCGTTGATGTCCATCGGGGTCGATTCGTCGTTGCGCGCGGCCACCGAATCATGCAGCGCATCCACCTGCGCGCGCACGTCGCCGGCAGTGTGGCATATTCGGGGATATCCTGCGGCCGGATGTACGTCACGTTGAGGAATCGGCGCGATTCCGGTAGATACGGCGATGGCTCAAGCGGCGGAATCGGCGCGCCGGCGTGAATCGGATTGATGAGCATGAAGTCGGCCTTGGACTTCTCGGCGGCATCTGCCAAAAGACGCTTCAGATCGCCGTAATCGCCGATGCCCCACGATTCGCGGGACCGCACGGAATACATCTGCGTCATCCAGCCCCACCGCTGGTGCTCGGCGACCGCCTCCGGCACGGGAATGCGCGCGGGGGCGGCGATGATGGCCGCCTTGCCCTCGCGCCCGTCAACCGTGACGGTCAGCGTGTGGTAACCCATCGGCAGGTCGGGTGCGATGGTCAAGTCCGGCTTGCCGGAATTGAGGTTCGGCAGCAGGGCAAAGTGGCCAAACGCGGTGCCGTCCTCCAGTTCGATGGAGGCGGTGATGTCCGCGTCCGACGAGCAGTTCAGGGTGATGCCGGTCGGTTTGCCGGTGGTGGCGACGATGGTGGAGGGGAGCAAACGTTTGCTGTTTTCCACCTCAAGTTGGGTCATGGAGCGTACGATGGCCTCGTCGCTGGATGCGTCCACGTCGAGGGCCTTGAGTACGGCGACCAAGGCCGCGTCGCTGATTTCGGTGTAGGTGCCGAGCTGGTCGATGAATGAGGTGGCAAGTCCGCAGGCTTTGGCGAGCTTGATGAGCGGGCGGGCGAGTCGTTCCGTGCTTTCCGCGCGCTGCGGGGCACCGGAAGCGGCGTTGTTGGTGGTGTCTGCGATGGTGCCGGTGCTGGTTGCTGCGTCGTTGCCGTATGCGTCGGTCATGATGACTCCTTGCTTGCAAATCGGGTACTGCTAGTCGTTTGCATTGCTGTTCGAGGGCCGCTCTGCGTTGAGGTTCCGGCAACCTGACAGACCAATGTTCGAGCTGTTCTGCCTCTACCGTAACTCATATTGACAACGATTGCAATACATTCGGTGAGTTGGACGAGGCTAGAGGTGTTGGTGTTTGTCGTGATGGCCCGTTGACTATCCCAGTCGACTTTGCCGACAGCCTCGCCGGCGGAGGTGAGGTCGAACGGGTTTAACCAAACACGACGAACGATTGCGGGGAGAGCGTCAGCTGCCCGCCGCTCACGGCCGGTTCACCAAGACTGAGCAGCACGTCGGCGTCGGAAGAGAGCTCGTCCGGCAGGTATTCCGTGAGGAATGAGGCGATTGAGGCACCTGAATCGGCGTTGAAATAACTGGAATCGCTTCGTGCTCCATAGGCGTGTCGGTATTGCGCAGCAACAGGTTGTAGCCGTTCGGGTGGCCGTCCCGGCGCCAGTCGAGGTAGAGGTCCATGTCGAAGCCGGCCTGCATCGATTCGTTCGGATGGCCTGGACGCCATCGGCGGACCGACCTGGGTGGATTCCGATAAGGCGGCCGTATGGGTGACCAACTGGGACACCGAGCGCAACGGCTCCTCGCTCACCACCCGTGACGGCACCAGCTACCTGCTCGCCAACGCCTTCATGCTCGCCTACGATTACGGCCAGCCGCACATCTTCTCCGGCTACTACTACGCCGCGTCGACGACGGCGCTCCCGGCGCCACCCGCACCTCCGTGCCGGACATGACCTGTCCGACCCGACGGCATCGAAACCGCCGGCACCTGCACTTGCGCGCAACGCTGGACCGCCATCCGCGGCATGATCGGCTGCCGCAACGCCGTGGCCGGCACCTTCACCGCCACCGTGGCCAAGGGC
>ENA-OQMZ01001127-OQMZ01001127.1-human-gut-metagenome-genome-assembly--contig:-NODE-1127-length-10103-cov-1.790297_pt1 | contig 10103 bp, 15 predicted proteins | sample MGYA00242621_ERZ504862 | MGnify/ENA primary metagenome ERZ504862 (study PRJEB26092, sample SAMD00036393) | human gut metagenome | host: Homo sapiens | study: EMG produced TPA metagenomics assembly of... | reverse complement strand
AAGGAGGCACAGCTTAAGTATCTCCAGTCTCAGATTAATCCGCATTTCCTTTTTAATTCCCTGAATGCAGGAGTACAGCTTGCAATGATGAGGATGCAGAAAAAACCAGTATCTTTGTGGAAAAGATGGCAGATTTTTTCGCTACAATGTAAAGAAGGGTGAGGAAGATGCCACACTGGAGGAAGAACTGGAGGCTGTGGACAATTACATTTATATTCTGAATGTACGGTTTGCCGGGGACATCCATTTTTCAAAAAAAGTGGAATGTGATGTGGAAAATGTACGTGTTCCCAGTATGATCCTGCAGCCGGTTGTGGAAAACGCAGTCAATCATGGAATCCGGAATATAGATTGGGAAGGACATATTGATCTCAGTGTGGAGAGATGGAACGACCATATTGAGATCAGTGTTCGGGATAACGGACTGGGCATGACCGGAGAACAGATACAAAGAGTACTGTCAAAAAAAGTCCACAGCAGTTCAGGCGAGGGTGATTCCACGGGAATCGGAATGAATAATGTGATCAGCGTCTGGAACTGTATTATGAGCGGGACGGATTAATGGAAATATACAGTGAAGGTGAAGGAATGGGAACAGAGGTAGTGATCAATATTCCTCTGGAGAGGAGCGAAAAAAATGTACAGAATCCTGATTGCTGATGATGAGGGATCATGCTGGAATCCCTGAAAAATATTATAAGTTCCAACTATGGAAATGAATGTGAGATCCATACAGCCAAGACAGGCCGTGTGGTTGTGGAGGAGGCGGAGAAATATCCGCCGGATATCTGCTTTATGGACATTCAGATGCCGGGCGTTAAGTGGGATCCAGGCAATCCGGGAATCCAGAAAATTTAACAGATCTGTGGTCTTTGTGATCATTACAGCCTATGATAAATTTAATTATGCCAAGGAAGCGGTAAGTCTTGGAGTTATGGAATTTCTTACCAAAGCCGGATAAACAAAAAGGTGATTCTGAAATATGCTCCAAAGCTATGGAAAAGGTAGATTCTACAAGACAGAAGCGAAGCGATGATCTCCGTATCCGTGAAAAGCTGGAGACAGTTGTGCCCATGATTGAGAGCGGATATATCAATAATATTCTTCTGCAGGATGATTTTCAGACATATCAGGATAATTACAGGGAGCTTCTGGATATCCGGGAAGAATATGGATATATGATCGTGGCTGAATTCGGGGATTCCACGGAAAATGGCGTTCTTACCAATGCGGTGGGGGCCAGTGTGAAGGCAAACAAATTTTATTCCACATTCCGGGAAATCGCTCAGGGATTTTTTGAATGTCTGGTAGGACCCATTATGGGAAACCGTATTGTACTGCTTGTTCCATACCGTAATTCCAGGGAGTCCTATGAGGAACGTGTGGAGGTTGTAACAAGAACCAGAAACATGGTACATAAGCTGGAAAGCAGGATCGACAGTAAATTTCGCTGTGGTATCGGCCGGGTGAAGGAGATGGGAAGCACCATGAAAGAATCCTTCAAGGAAGCTATGGTCGCACTTCGGGAAAGTACCAGCCATGTGATACATATTGAGGATGTTCCGGCTTCACAGAAATATGATGGCGAATATCCAAGAAATCTGGAATGTCGCTATGAAAAGCGGGTGATGGATAAGGATGTGGCAGGAGCTTTAAGCTGTGCCGAGGAATTTATCCGGTGGATGGAGAAGCAGCCGGGAGTAGATCTGGAGGACATGCGCATCAAGATCCTGGAGCTTGTGATGGGAGTGGAAAAAAAAGGCCTTTTTGCAGGTACCGTGAAATATGCGATCAGCTGCCGCAGAAATTATATTCATGAGATCCAGGAATATACAGATATAGAAGGAATGAAAAAATGGTTCCTGGGTAAAACATCAGAAATCTGCAGCAACATGGAAAGCGCAAGGGAAAAAGAAGCGGTTTCTATTATCGAAAAAGCAAAGTCCTATATTCGGGACAATTACAAAAAAGATATTTCACTGGATGAGGTGTCACGGGAGGTGGATATCAGCCCTTATTATTTCAGCAAGCTTTTTAAGCAGGAGACCGGAGGAAATTTTATCGAGTATCTTACAGAAGTGCGGCTTCGGAATGCAAGAGAACTTCTCAAGGATTCAGGGCTTTCCATCAAGGAGATCTGTGCGGAATCCGGATACAGCGACCCCAATTATTTCAGCAGGATATTCAAGAAATACGAAGGCGTGACACCAAGTGAATTCAGAGAGAAGTTGAGGTAGACAATATGAGCGGGGGGAAAATGATTAGGAAGCTGTTGATCTTGCTGTGTCTGTTGACATTGATGCTGAATGGCTGCGCTTCCGAAAAAACAAAGCAGACAGCTGCACAGGAAAACGATACAGAGGAAGACAGTGGTGAAAAGAAAATTCAGATCGGTCTTACAGTGGATTCTTTTGTTATTGAGAGGTGGATTCGTGACAGGGATGTATCGTGGCAACAGCAAGGGAGCTGGGAGCGGAAGTGAATGTTCAGGATGCGGGAGCAGATACAAAAGAGCAGATCAGCCAGATTGACTATTTTATCAAGAAGCATATGGACGTGATCGTGATCATTGCCAGAGACTGCAAAGCATTATCTGAGGCTGTGGAGCGTGCCCACAATGCAGGAATCAGGGTGATCTCCTATGACCGCATGGTAAATGATGCGGATACAGACATGTATATTTCCTTTGATAACCGGAAAGTCGGAGAGATCATGGCACAGTCCATGATGGAGCGATCCCTGATGGCGGAAAGATTTTTATGATCCAGGGCTCTGCTTCAGATAACAATGTGGACATGGTAAAAGAGGGATTTGAAGACACTCTGAAAAACAGTGATCTGAAGGTAGTTTACGAAGCCAACTGTGAGGGCTGGATCGCAGAGCTGGCAGCAGATTATGTGGAGGAAGCACTGGAAGAGTATCCTGATGTAAAGGGAATCATGTGCGGAAATGATGATATTGCCAGCCCAGGTGATTACAGATTCTTGCGGAAAACCAGCTTGCCGGACAGGTGATCGTGGTGAGGCCAGGATGGTGATCTGGCTGCATGTCAGCGTATTGTGGAAGGAACCCAGTACATGACAGCATTTAAATCTATCGAAGATCTGGCACGCCAGGCAGCTGAATATGCGGTGAAGATGGCAGAAGAGGGAAAGATTCCGTCAGATGTGACAGATACCATGAGCGATGGAAGCTATGATATCCCGGCGAAGGTGCTGGAACCGGTTGCCGTTACAAGGGATAATATTGATGAGGTGATCATTGACGGCGGTTTCCACAGACGAGATGAAGTATATCTCAATATAGATTACGATACAGAGTAATGCAGAACAGATTGCATACCGGCATATATGTGGCAGTGAAATTCTGCAAGTAATGTGGCAGTGTATCCATATGCGCAATAATACACAATTATGACAAAAATCAATAGCAGATTTTTGGTGCAAAAATGTCTTGCCTGATGCAGGGCATTTTTTCTTTTGCAAAAAAATGTCTCTGTCCTTGCCAACTATGTCCAGACAGTCCTGTGTTATAGTAACATCATCAAAGGAAACGTGATTCCAAAAACAAATAATGAAACGGAGGATTTTACAATGAAAAGAAAAATGGTATCTGCACTTCTTTGCGCAACAATGGTAGCTGGTATGGTGGTAGTTCCGGCAGCAACAGCACAGGCAGCAGACAAGAAACTGATCGGTGTTACCCATGCCGACCAAGGATCTCCAGAGATGGAACCAGGATGGCGATAACATGAAGAAAGAGCTGGAGGCAGCAGGATATGAGGTAGACCTTCAGTATGCATCCAATGATGTAAGCACACAGGTTTCCCAGCTTGAGAACCAGGTAGCAAACGGATGTGACCTTCTGGTTGTGGCATCCATCGATGGAAGCAGCTTGGCGAGCCTCTGAAACAGGCCAAAGAAAAAGGAATTCCGGTTATCTCTTATGACCGTCTTCTTATGAATTCCGATGCAGTAACCTATTATGCAACATTTGATAACTACAAAGTAGGTCAGAAACAGGGCGAGTACCTGGTAGATGCACTGGATCTTGACAATCAGGACGGACCATTCAATATTGAGCTGTTCACAGGAGATCCTGGCGATAACAACTGTAACTTCTTCTTCGGTGGTGCAATGGATGTTCTCCAGAAATACATCGATGACGGTAAGCTGGTAGTAAAATCCGGTCAGACAGAGTTCGAGCAGGTTGCTACAGCTAACTGGGACAGTGCAAAAGCACAGGATAGAATGGATACTATCATCGCAGGTAACTACTCTGACGGAACAAACCTTGACGCAGTTCTCTGCTCCAACGATTCCACAGCCCTTGGTGTTGAGAATGCACTGGCAGCTTCCTACACAGGAGAATATCCGATCATTACTGGTCAGGACTGTGACACACCAAACGTTAAGAACCTTGTAGCCGGAAAACAGGCAATGTCTGTATTCAAAGATACAAGAGCTCTTGCATCTGCAGTAGTAAAAATGGTTGACTCCATCATGAAAGGTGAGGAGCCGGAAGTGAACGATACAAAATCCTATGATAACGGAACCGGTGTCATCCCGACATATCTTTGCGATCCGGTTGTTGTTACAACAGATAACTACAAAGAGATCCTGATCGACTCCGGATACTACACAGAGGATCAGATCAAATAATCAGAATTTTTAAGAAAGAAATTTATCACATGCAGGCGGGGAATATAACCGCCTGCATGAACAGTGGAAAGGGAGGGAAATTGAGTTGGCTAAGATACTTCTGGAAATGAAAAATATCACCAAACTTCCCAGGTGTAAAGGCACTGGATAATGTTAATCTCCAGGTCGAGGAAGGCGAGATCCACGCACTGGTAGGTGAAAACGGTGCCGGTAAATCTACATTGATGAATGTATTAAGTGGTATTTATCCGTACGGTTCGTATGAAGGAAATATTATTTATGATGGTGAGATCTGTAAGTTTAACACTATCAAAGACAGTGAACATAAAGGAATTGTAATCATCCACCAGGAACTTGCTCTGATCCCGTACATGACCATCGGGGAGAACATGTATCTGGGTAATGAAAGAGGCAAAAGCTTTTCCATCAACTGGAATGAAACTTATGGAGAAGCAGATAAATATTTGAAAATAGTAGGACTGGAGGAATCCTCCAGAACTTTGATCAAGGATATTGGTGTAGGTAAGCAGCAGTTGGTTGAGATCGCAAAGGCACTTGCAAAGAATGCAAAGCTGCTCATTCTGGATGAGCCTACCGCATCACTGAATGAAGATGACTCCAAAGCTCTTCTGGATCTTCTTCTGAAATTCAAGAAGCAGGGAATGACCTCTATCATCATTTCCCATAAATTAAATGAAATCTCCTATGTAGCAGATAAGATCACAGTTATCCGAGATGGATCTACCATTGAAACACTGGATAAAAAGAAAGACGATTTTTCTGAGCAGAGGATCATTCAGGGAATGGTTGGACGTGAGATGACAGATCGGTTCCCGAAACGTCCAAATGTAAAGATCGGCGATGTTTCCATGGAGATTAAAAACTGGAATGTTTATCATCCGCTGTATACAGAACGTAAGGTGGTAAATAACGTATCCTTTAAAGTACATAAAGGAGAGGTTGTCGGTATTTCAGGACTGATGGGAGCAGGACGTACAGAACTGGCTATGAGTATTTTTGGCAAGAGCTATGGAACTAAAATTTCTGGACAGGTGTTCATGAACGGAAAAGAAGTGAAGCTGAATACAGTTCAGGAAGCCATCGACAACAAGCTTGCTTATGTTACAGAGGATCGAAAAGGAAACGGGCTGATCCTTTCCAAGTCCATAAAGATGAACACTACGCTTGCAAACATGTCTGGTATCAGTAATGGAAAAGTGATCGATACGGATAAAGAATACGCAGTTGCTGAGGAATACAGGAAGAAACTGAAAACCAAGTGTCCGACAGTTGAGCAGAATGTCGGAAACCTGAGCGGTGGTAATCAGCAGAAGGTCCTTCTTGCAAAATGGATGTTTGCAGAGCCGGATATTCTGATCTTGGATGAACCTACAAGAGGTATTGACGTAGGAGCCAAATATGAAATCTACTGTATCATCAATGACCTGGTCGCAGCAGGAAAATCTGTGATCATGATCTCTTCTGAGCTTCCGGAAGTGCTTGGAATGTCAGACAGAATCTATATCATGAACGAGGGCAGATTCGTAGGAGAGGTAAGTGGTGAGGAAGCTACATCTGAGCTGATCATGTCCAGGATCGTGAAGTCAGGTAAAGGAGAGTAAGAAGATGGAGAAAAAGATTAGTTTTTCAGAAATATTAAAAAAATATACCATGGTCATTGTTCTGGTATTTGTTGTGATCATGTTTTCTGTGAACACAAAGGGCGTTATGCTTCTTCCGCAGAATGTAAATAACCTGGTAGCCCAGAATGCATATGTATTTATTCTTGCAACCGGTATGCTGTTCTGTATTTTAACAGGTGGTAACATCGATCTGTCAGTTGGTTCTGTTGTATGCTTTGTTGCTGCTGTCGGTGGTAAGATGATGGTTCTCAACAGTATGAACCCGTATCTCACTATGATCGTGATGCTTCTTGTGGGTATTGCCATTGGTGCATGGCAGGGATTCTGGATCGCTTATGTACGAATTCCTCCATTTATTGTTACTCTGGCAGGTATGCTTGCTTTTCGTGGCCTTTCCAACGTAGTCTGGAAGGACAGACCCTGGCCCCGATGCCGGATGCTTATCTGGCTCTGTTCAATAACTATATTCCGGACTTCCTTGGTGGAGGTGAAGGATTTAACAGAACATGTTTCGTAGTTGGCATTATTGTCTGCATCGTCTATGTTGCACTTGTTATGAAAAACCGTGCAGACCGTGCAAAAAAAGGCTACAGTGTTGAGTCTTTCGGTGGTGTTGCAGTGAAGATGGTTCTGATCTGTGTAGTTGTTCTTGCATTCATGTTCAGACTTGCTCAGTACAAAGGTATCCCGAATTCTCTTCTCTGGGTTGCAGTGATCATCGCGATCTATACATACATTGCTTCCAAGACTACAACAGGCCGTTATTTCTACGCAGTTGGTGGTAATGAGAAGGCAACAAAGCTTTCCGGTATTGATACGAACAAAGTTTATTTCCTTGCTTACTTGAACATGGGTCTTCTGGCTGCTATCGCAGGTATGGTGACAATGGCCAGATTGAATTCTTCCAACCCGCAGGCTGGTACAAACTTTGAGATGGATGCGATCGGTGCTTGTTTTATTGGTGGTGCTTCTGCTTATGGTGGTACCGGTACAGTTCCTGGTGTTATCATTGGTGCACTTCTGATGGGTGTTCTGAATCTTGGTATGAGTATCATGGGTATTGACCAGAATATCCAGAAGGTTGTTAAAGGTATGGTTCTTCTGGCAGCGGTTATCTTCGATGTTGTCAGCAAGAGAAAATCTTTTATCGTAAAATAATAATAGTCAGCGAATCAGGACAGCAGGTTTTCGGAGTGATCCGGAACCTGCTGTTTTTGGGTGTATATACTGTTGTTTTATGTAAGGTTATTTTGTTACTGTTCACTGGTCAATGTCATTTAGTTAATTTTCAAGGTTAGATCTTATACATGAGGTCTAACCTCTTTTTAGTTTTTCCCTAAATAGGGGTTGACACTTCAACTCAAATGTGCGGCCGCTCTCACTACTGATTGGTTTTTAGAAGTAGTGAGAGCGGCCCTTGTAGTTAAAGAAGCATCTGCACGATGCAAATACAACTACAAGGAGATTTTTTTATGCTACAAAACCAAATCAAAACCATATTTAAAAGGGCACTGAAAAAGTCTGATTCTAAAAAAGAATTGGGCTTTTTTGTGAAAATTTCGGTCGACCCGGCAAAAGGAACCAGAAATGAATGTTTAAAACTGCTTTTCCTGAAAAAACTGTACGATCTTTCTGACGAAGCCCTGATTAGCAGCGCCCAGACGGACATGGCATATAAATTTTTCCTTGACCTGGAACCAGAAGCAAAAATGATAGATCCCAGTCTTCTCACAAAATTCAGAAAAACTCGTATTACAGAAGATATTCTGGAAGAAATGTTAAAAGAAACCATTCAACAGGCTTTGGATAAAAATCTGATCAAATCGGGAACCATTATCGTTGATTCCACCCATACAATTGCTTCTGTCTGGGCAAAATCTCCAACGCAGATTCTGCGGGATATGAGCAAACAACTTCGGAAAGAGGTTTATAAAACAGCTTTTGAATTATCAGAGCGATTTCCTGAGAAACCCTCTTTGGAAGCAGGACTGGATGAAGAAATTGCCTATACTAGGGAACTACTCCAGGTTCTGGAGGAAGGAATAAAATCCTGTGGAAATAAAAAGATACAGAAACTTTCTCATGAAATGAAAGAACTACTAGAAGATGAGCGGCTCAAAGAGATCCGATCCAAAGATGATAAAGATGCACGGTTTGGACATAAAACGGCAACCAGTACGTTCTATGGATATAAGAATCATCTTGCGATGACTGAAGAACGTCTCATTGCGGGGATCACTGTAACAGATGGAGGAGCACCAGATGGGCAGGAATTACCAAAACTGATAGAAAACGCGAAGGAAAATGGAATAAAAGTTACAGAAGTTATAGGCGATATGGCATATGTCAGTGATGACAATCTGGAAGTCTGCGGAAAAGAGATTACATTGATTGCCAGAACCAATACAGCAGTAGCTGCTGCAGCAAACGGGAACCTTGAGGAAGGTTTCTGCTTTAATAAAGATGCTGGGATGCTGCAGTGTCCTGCCGGAGAGCTTTCCACGCGTGTAGAAAAAAAGAACGGCAAAAAATGGGAATACTTATTTAAGATATATATTTAGCAAAGTAACGTGTCGGAAATGTCCCAAGAGAAAAATGCCGATGTAGGAAGATCAAACGCTAAAACAAGAAGCTACAGTATCACGCAAGCAAGCGAGAAAAATCTTGAAAGGCTTAAATTTGAAGAAAGCGAATATTTTCAGGAGCGAATGAAGATTCGGCACAGGATAGAAGAAAAGAATGGAGAACTAAAGGAAGCTCACGGTTTGCGTAAAGCAGATTCGAGAGGTTTATTTGCTATGCATCTGCAAATGTATTTTACGGCATTTACAGCAAATGTAAAACGAATAGTAAGATTAGATGAGCTGGCTATGGAGTAAACCATAGCTTTTTATGATTTTCCTAAGTAAAGATTTGAAAATAATATAAAAGAAAAACTTCCACTTAAGAAGAAATGGAAGTTTTTCAGTGCCCTTCAAATACAAGGGGTGTGGCACTTTTATCTGCATACACGAAACATAGTAATGTTTTATCTCCGCTTACTTTTTTTCTGAATTCCTTTCATTTTCCGTTTTGTTATGAATTGATAGTCTGTTCTGAATCCACAGGTTTCGTGGAGATCGTCAGTGATTTTCTGACGTTCATATACCGGCATGAATCCTTGCTCTTCGACATCAGCAAACTTTATATCTTTCAAAGTGTGAAGTAATTGGCTGGTCGTATAAGTTCCTTTTAAAGAACGATTTAATAATCTAAAATGGAGCAATGCAAGAAAACAAGTAAGAAAATGTGCTTTAATGCGATCCTTACGGGTTAAATAAACCGGTCTGGCTTCAAAATCAGTTTTCATAGTTCTAAAACAATCTTCAATCTGCCATCTTCCTTCACTTACTTTTAAAATATCTGCAACATCATCATCAAGCAGGTCTGTACAGATGGCATAAAGTCCATCATACATTTCTTCTTCTGCAATCTTCTCCAGATCAAGATAATAATGGATTGTGGCTTTTTCCCCCTCATTTGTGACAGCAACCTTATTTACAAATCGAGCAGGATCATTTGGATTTTTGCGTTGCTTTTTTAAAGTTCCATTTGCAACCATTTTTTCTGCTCTACTGATTTGCTCTGCACGGATAGCTTTTTGGTAAGCAGCATATTTAGGGGAGTAGGTTATGATCAATCGTTGATGTAACTTTTTGGTTGTAAAAGCTCATCTTTATAGAAAAGCTGTTCTTTATCGTTTTCTGTTAAATTTGTAATATCGACAACTTTATCATCTGATAATCGTTTAAAATCTGTT
>ENA-OQMZ01001125-OQMZ01001125.1-human-gut-metagenome-genome-assembly--contig:-NODE-1125-length-10107-cov-1.568537_pt1 | contig 10107 bp, 16 predicted proteins | sample MGYA00242621_ERZ504862 | MGnify/ENA primary metagenome ERZ504862 (study PRJEB26092, sample SAMD00036393) | human gut metagenome | host: Homo sapiens | study: EMG produced TPA metagenomics assembly of... | reverse complement strand
GAACGGAAATACATCAAACAGTATCAGCGAAGCTTGGCATAATCCAGCTCTTCCTGCTTTTCAGATCACCCTCTGGCTCTGGCAATCGCTCCAGAACTTCCACAGAAGTTCCCTCCTCTGTGATCTGATATCTCTCTGCCAGAATCCCTTTATAATTTTCGCGCAGATAATCGATCAGCCAGAGTGCCAGTTCCTCCATATTCAGAATGTCATCTTTGATAGAACCTACACATGCCAGACGGATTCCCACCTGCTGGTCTTCAAATTTCGGCCACAAAATACCAGGAGTGTCCAAAAGTTCTACTCCCTTATTCAGACGGATCCACTGTTTTCCTTTCGTAACTCCCGGCTTGTTTCCGGTCTTTGCACAGGCCCGTCCTGCAAAGGTATTGATAAATGTAGATTTTCCTACATTCGGGATTCCCACTACCATAGCGCGGATCGGACGGTTTTTAATACCGCGGCGTTCTGTCTCTTTCTATCTTTTCCTTACATGCTTCCTGGATCACATTATTGATTGCTTTCATTCCGGAACCATTTCTGGAATCTACTTTTACAACATAAAATCCCTTTGCCTGAAAATAAGTTTTCCAGGCTTCATTCTGGCGCTCGTCAGCCAGATCTGATTTATTAAGAAGAATCAGTCTGGATTTATTTTTTCCCAGTTCATCGATATCCGGGTTTCTGCTCGAAAGAGGTACGCGGGCATCCACAAGTTCAATGATCAGATCGATCAGCTTAATGTCCTCCTGCATCTGTCTCTTTGCCTTGGTCATATGACCAGGGTACCACTGTACGTTCATATACACCTAACCTTTCAAAAATCCAAATTTATCTTTCGGGGAAATGACAAACCATACCTTTCCCACAATATATTTCTTATTGATATTTCCGATATCACCATACCGGCTGTCCTCACTGTTATTTCTGTTATCGCCAAGTACAAAATACTCACCGCTTTCCAGAGACACTCCGTCGGATGCCAATCCCGCATTACTGATTTCAGGAAAATTCTTATTTTCATTATATACTTCTCCGTTGATCAATACTGCTCCGTTGGATATCTGTACAGTCTCACCGGGCAGACCGATCACGCGGCCGATATGCAGAGCCGCATCATCACTTCCACTGGTTTTATATACAATGATATCTCCCCGTTCAGGTGAGGATACTTTATAAACAGCCCTGTTTACAAAAAAGCGTTCTCCAACCTGCAGTGTGGGCTCCATGGCACTCTCCTGTACAGCCACTGATTGAAACAGCGCAATTCCCGCCAGAATGCCAAAAATGAGCACTACCGCTATCTGAAATATCCAGTTAAGGATTCCCCGGACTTTTTTATCTTCAAGTTTTGTTTCCAGCATATCTCTGGTCTCTTTCAGTGCCGGACTATCTTTCCATTTTTTGATATTCATCCAAATCTCCTGACAGATGGAAAAAGAGGGACAATACACAAGTTATTGTCCCTTCTTCTGCTAATTCATGAAATTATTTAACAAGCTCTTTAACCTTAGCTGCTTTACCTACACGATCTCTTAAGTAGTTCAGTTTCGCACGACGTACTTTACCACGACGGATAACTTCTACTTTTACTACATGTGGGGAATGAAGCGGCCATGTTTTCTCAACGCCTACTCCGTTAGAGCTCTTTCTTACAGTAAATGTAGCTCTGTTGCTTCCGCCCTGTTTCTTGAGAACTGTTCCTTCAAAAACCTGAACACGTTCACGGTTTCCTTCTTTGATCAGTGCGTGTACTCTTACAGTATCACCTGTGTTGAATGCCGGTACTTCAGCTTTTAACTGAGCTGCTTCGATGTTTTTGATAATTTCGTTCATTGTATTTTTCTCCTATTCTTATATGGATGTTCTTAATACATATCCTGTAACAGAGGACCATCTTTTTCACAACAGTTGTGATTATACTATATAGCCTGATGTATTGCAATACTTTTTGCAAATTTTTTACCAACAGATTACTTCACATCCTGTTTCCGTAACCAGAACAGTTACTTCCCACTGGGCTGAAGGAAGTCCGTCCTCTGTACGGACTGTCCACTCGTCAATCTCATCCGTATAAATTTCATCGCTTCCCATATTTACCATCGGCTCTATGGTAAACATCATACCCGGAACCATCAGGACACCTGTATTCTCTTCAGAAACAAAGCTTACCCATGGATCTTCATGGAATTCAACTCCCACACCATGTCCACCGATTTCTCTGACTACAGAATATCCGTTTCTACTGCATGTTTATGAACTGCACTTCCCATATTTCCGATCGAGTCCATGGTTTCACCTGGGAAATACCAATCTCAACACATTCTTTTGTGACCTTGACAAGTTTTTCTTTCTCCGGACTCACTTTACCGATGCAGAACATTCTGGACGAGTCAGAATAATAACCATTATATATTGTAGATACATCAACATTGATAATATCTCCCTCTTTCAGAATCTGCTCTTCATCCGGGATTCCATGGCATACCACTTCATTTACAGAAGTACACACGCTCTTTGGAAATCCTTCGTAATTTAACGGTGCCGGGATTCCCCCATGCCGTACAGTCTCTTCATGTACCATCTGTCAATCTCTTCAGTGGATACACCTGGTTTAATATGCTCTTCCACATAATCAAGAACTGCAATATTGATTTTGCAGCTTTCTTTTATTTTCGCGATCTGTTCGGGTGTTTTGATCAGATCATGATCGATCACTGCATATCCTTTCTTGCTTCATTATTCCCATTTTTTCATCAAATGCCTCATGGCATTTTTATATTTTTTTCCGCTTCCACACCAGCATGGATCGTTTCTTCCAATTTTCAAAGACATGATAATTCCTCTTTCTTTTTTCTTATGTAGGGTACAGCGCATCATCACCATTACAGGAAACTGTGTCTGTTTTATCATACCACATTTTCTCTCGGAAATGTGAACTGTTATTGGTAAATTACTCGTTATCTTTCGTGAATTGTAAGATAAAGCATCTGCATCAAAGCATTTTTCAAACACACTCCGGAATTGAAAAATCCAGCAGTTTAATTGCTGCCGGATTTTTCAGAATCAGAAGTCTTATCTGTATTCATAATCTGATTAAGCTCATTTATCATCTCATCATCTTTCAGACGAAACTTTACTTCCACTCGTCTGGATGCATCCTTATCTACATTCCCATCGGAATCCAGAACCGGATTGGCTGAACCATGACCATTTACGGTCAGATAATTCTGAAGTTCTGAAATCTCATCAGAACTCAGGAAGTTCTCCCTGATTCCGTCAGATACTGTGCAACTGCGAGAGAACGTTTCTGAGAAAGCTCCAGATTGTAATCATAGTCTCCGTCTGTGTCTGTATAACCGTCAATGATGATCTCAGCCAGATACTTCTTATAATCTTTCTGAAGAAGCACCTTACAGTAGATCGGAAGGATATCTGCAAGTTCCTGTTTGCCCTCATCTGTCAGTTCTGACTTATCATAGTCAAATAATACATTTGCATTGAGGGTAAGAGCACCTGTCTGAGCATCAATATCAACACTTACATTGTTTTTGGAAAACTCCTTCTGCAATGCTTCAATGACATCTGCCTTGACACCGATGATATTATCAATTTTCTTCTGCTGTGTGGCAAGAAGAGATGTTTTCTCATCAAGGCTGGCCTGCTGTTCCTTTAACTGTGCTGCCAGTTCTGCAAGAAGCTTTTTCTGCTTGTCAAGCTGTTCATCCTGGGAACTCAGCTTGCTGTTTTCTCGTCCAGCTCACTCTGCTGTGCCAGAATTTCCGCTGTATACTGCTCCTGAAGAGCTATCTTGTCATCTCTCTCCTTAATACTCTCATTATAACTTTTCTGAGCCTGAAAAAGAGTCACACACATAATCAGTATAAAAAGGATGCAGCACACCGGCCATCATATCAGAATAAGACCGCCAGACATTAAATCCGCCCTCTTCTGATTTCTTTCTTTTGCGCATATTTCTCTCCTTTTCTTATTTGAATAAGCTGAATTTACCTTTCTGGTTTTTGGAAATATTCTTCATATTTTTGTTCATCTCCTCCAGAAGTGCTTCCTGACGCTCGCTCTGTTCCTCCAGAAGTTTGCGTACTTCCTCCACAGATTCTTTCTGTGCCGCACTCTGAGCTGATTTTCCGCCTGAGAGATAAATATTGTTGTCTTCTTTCTGAACAGAAATATCTGCAAAGAGTCTGCGTACCTCTTCCATTGTCTCGTAAGTCATCTTCTGATAAGATACAAAGTCTTTCATCTTTACATCCAACTGTTCTACCAGTTACGGTTAGCCTCAAGCACATCTTTTCCTGCCTGATTTGCAGCCGAAACCTTTTCCATTCCCTGCGCGGCAGCTTCCACATATTTCTGCATTGTCTGATTGCAGGCAACCCAGAATTTGGCAGAAGATTTCTCGGATTCATGCAGATAATCCGCAATGCGCTGATAATCCTGCTGCTGAAGCTTCTGGATTTCCTGATTATCCTGTGTGATTCTTGTTGCCGTAGACATATAACGGCCCTGAACCTGTCCCAGTTCATTTACAAGGTCTTTCATAGCTTCGCTCTGTTTTGCATAAGAGGTATTCAGCTGATTACTCATCGTCTGATAGAGCCTTGTAGTATAATCAATATTTTCTTTCTGCGCTTCCTTCAGCTGTACAAGAGCTTCATTGAAATCTGTGAACTGCATTTTAAATGAACCGTTCATCTCCCGCAAAAAAGTACGCAGGATATCCTGAACCACATCCTCCTGACATTTTGTTACAGATTCTGTCAGAATCTCCAGAGATTCTGTCATCTTCTGGAAAGTAGGATTGATTGCTTTCTCAAAACTCTCTGCCATCTGTGAGGTAAGCTGCTCTGCCATCTGTTTCATGGCTTTTGTCTGAACCTTCTGACTTGCAAGCATCAGGTTTCTTGACTCGCTCTCAGCCGCCGGAAGTACATAAAGATGAAATCTCTCCAGAAATCCCTGAAGCTTCGCATCCATTCCGGAATAAACGCTTTTCATTCCGGAACTGTAGATCAGTGCAAATGCAATTCCATAGATAGAAGTAAGGAATGCTACTTTGATACCATCTACCAGGGCAGATACAGAGGTAGTCATTGTCTCATAGCTGGATGGCTCAAAACTCTTAAGCCCCATACCAGACCAATAAAAGTACCAAGAATACCAAGGCTGGTAAAAATATCCGGTGCCATTTCCAGAATCTTCTTATGTACATGAAGATCAATCTCGTCCTCATTTATGTAATCTTCAACATCTCCGATTCCTTCCTGGTTTTTCTCCATGGCATCTACAAAGCTGTCCATTCTGTCATCCAGATATTTATGTTCAAACATCCCCTTCAGGCAGGAAAGGATCTTCGCTTTTGGCTTTTCCGGGTATTTTGAATATACTGGAAAGCTCCTGCGTTCCTCTTGCAAGAGCCTCTCCAATGCTGTCTACCCGAAACATACCGCCAAACAGTCCGGCCAGATAGATCACAGCCATAACAGCGAGGAATGCAAAGTTATAAATCATCGTGCCTGATGAACCATTCCCGGTCAGCAGCGTCATGGCAACACATCCGCCAAGCACCACCAGAAAAAGAACCGTATTCATAATTTTTTTGCCCATAATACACCTCCTGTGATTATTTGCAGATTCTGCACAAAATTACAGACAATTTTCTTTTTCGTATATCATATCACAACGTCATATCTGTCACAAGTAAAAATATAGTTACTGTTCACAGTAACGTAGCCAAAATTCATTCCAGATTGCCTGCGGCAATGGAATTTTGGCTTGTATGTCTCGGGATAGTGGTGTATAAACAATAACAAAATATATTAAAAGTCCGGCAGAAAAGCTGTACTCAAAGCACAGTTTTCCACCGGATTATTTTACAGAATTGTTATATTTCAGAATAAACTTTATCTTCTTCCAGAATCTGGCTTTTCCATCTTTTACTTCAAGCAGATTGATACTGCAGTTTGGAGGCACACATCCATGCCAGAAATGTTCCGGATCCTGATAGACATTCTGAAGCAGTGCACGAACTGCACATCCATGAGAAGAAACAAGAATTGTTTTGTCTGCCAGAGCAGGATCTGTCGTTTTCTCCACCCAGAATTCTCTGGTGCGTTTCAGGATATCAGAAATGTTTTCGCCGTTTTGAGGACGTTCAAATTTCTGTGGCTCTTCAAAGAAAATTTCCATTTCATGGCTGATGATCTTCCTTGTTCATCCTTAAACCGGCTTCCTTCAAGAACTCCGAAATCAATTTCCTGGATTCTTTTATCCTCAATAACGGGAATCTGCCTGTTTCCCAGCACATAATGTGCTGTCTGTCTCGCTCTTGTCAGAGGACTGGTAAAACAGATATCAAACGGAACATCTTTTAATGCTTCTCCTGTTCTTTTCGCCAGTTCAATTCCTTCCGGTGCAAGGGGAATATCCATTGCCCCCTGCACTTTTTTCAGTTTATTCCACTGAGTTATCCCATGTCTTAATACATAAATCAGCATTAACTTCTCAACTCGATTCCAAGGTCTGTCAGACCATTCAGGATTTTCTTCATTGCAGCTGTAATCTCGCTCTCTTCCAGAGTCTTGTCATGGTGACGGAATACCAGAGAATAAGCCATGGATTTATATCCTCCTTTAATCTGGTTTCCTTCATAAATGTCAAATAACTGATAACTCTCCAGAATCTTTCCGCCTCTCTGAGTCAGAATATGTTCAATCTGTCCTGCAAGAACGGTTTTCGGAACGACCATACTTAAATCGCGGGTTACTGCAGGATATTTTGCAATTCCTGTGTATTTATGGTTGAAGCTTGCAAATTCAAGAACCGTAAGGATATCAATCACTGCCACATATGCCTTATCACCAATTCCATAAGTATCTGCAACCAGAGGATGAACCTCTCCCAGATAGCCTACAACCTTACCATCATAAACCATATTTGCCTGTCTTCCGGGATGAAGGTAAGTCTTTCCGCTGTTTGGATCATAATCTACTTTATCTCTCATTCCTACTTTCTCAAAGAACTCTTCACATACACCTTTCATGTCAAAGAAATCGCCGTTTCCATACATACCAAGTGTAAAGTGCATACGCTCATCCGGAAGTTCTGTAAGAGGAAGTGCTTTCGGACGATATACATTACCAAGTTCATAGAGACGTACATCTTTATTTCTTCTGTTATAGTTCGTAGCCAGAGAACTGAGCATACCGTTTAAAGTAGTTGTTCTCATGACACTGTAGTCTTCTCCCAGAGGATTGCTGATCACGATTCCCTGACGGAGCTTACTGTCAGCCGGAAGTCTTAATTTGTCAAATACCTTCGGACTTTCGAAAGAATAGGTCATTCCTTCAGAGAAACCACAATATTCCGCAATATCACGTGCCACTGCTTCAATACGAAGTTTAAACGGAAGCTTACCTGTTGTAGCTTCACCTGTAGGCAGAGTAGTCGGAATCTTATCATATCCGAAAAATCTTGCAACTTCTTCTGCAACATCAGCTACATAATGGATATCCTGACGGAAAGTAGGAGCTACGATCTCATTTGTTTTTTCGTCATAGGTCAGTTCTACTTTTGCCAGATAAGCAAGCATTTCTTCCGGTGTCAGGTCAGTTCCAAGAAGAGCATTAATCTTCTCCGGTTTGAAAGGAACTCTGGATGGTTCTCTTACTTCATTGCAGATATCTACCATTCCACCTACGACTTCACCTGCTCCAAGTTCCTCCATCAGCTGGCATGCTCTGTCGATAGCTGCCTGCGCATTGTTCGGGTCAAGACCTTTTTCGAATTTACCGGAAGCATCTGTTCTCAGACCGATTCTCTTGGAAGAAAGGCGGATATTTGTTCCATCAAAACATGCAGCCTCGAAAAGAACAGTTTTTACATCGTCTGTGATCATAGAATTCTCTCCACCCATGATACCGGCAATACCAACTGCTTTCTCACCGTCACAAATCATCAGTACCTGATCATCCATGGTACGTTCCTGTCCATCCAGCGTTACAAATTTCTCATCATTCTCTGCACGACGTACAACGATTTCTTTTCCTGCAATCCTGTCCAGATCATATGCGTGCATTGGCTGACCAAATTCTTCCATTACATAGTTTGTAATATCTACCAGATTATTGATCGGACGGATTCCATTGGAAGCCAGACATCTCTGCATCCATTTCGGAGATGGTCCGATCTTAACATTCTTTACGACTCTTGCGCAGTAACGTGGACAAAGTTTCGGATCTTCTACCGTTACTTTTACATAGTTCAGAAGCTTTTTCATCATTTCCCTTACACTCTACAACAGGAGGACAGAATTTCTCATTAAACGTAGCTGCCGCTTCTCTTGCAATTCCCAGTACGCCGTAGCAGTCAACACGATTGGATGTGATTTCATATTCAAAGACAACATCATCCAGGCCCAGTGCCTTGATCGCACTCTCGCCTACAACAGCGTCTTCAGGGAAAATATAGATTCCGTATTCCGGTGCTTCCGGATACATTTCTCTTGTGCTTCCCAGCTCTTCGATGGAACACATCATACCATAGGAATCGATTCCGCGAAGTTTTCCTTTTTTGATTTCAATTCCACCCGGTGTTTTCTTTCCGTCATGTCCACCGGCAACACGTCCGCCGTCAAGAACAACAGGAACCTTATCTCCCTCTTTTACATTAGGAGCGCCTGTAACAATCTGTACAGTCTCTGTTCCGATATTCACCTGGCAGATGATCAGTTTATCTGCATCCGGATGTTTCTCAATTTTTTCAATCTGACCGATCACGATCTTATCCAGATCTGCGTCCAGTTTTTCAAAGCCTTCCACTTTTGTTCCTGTCAGTGTCATGGCATCTGTATATTCCTGTGCTGTCACATCAAGATCCGGCACATACATTTTAATCCAAGATAATGAAGTATTCATTTTGTTAATCCTCTTTCTATATTATAGCTCAGACTTATAGCAGCTTTCCCGGACAGAAATTTCCTCTTGGCTGCATAGCTCTGTTGTTTCAGACAGTCATTTCATCAGAACTGTTTCAGGAAACGGATATCATTCTCATAGAGCAGTCTCATGTCATCAATCTCATATTTCAGAAGTGCAATACGTTCAAGACCTACGCCAAATGCGAATCCTGTGTATTCTTCCGGATCAATTCCGCACATGCTTAATACATTCGGATGAACCATACCGCAGCCAAGGATTTCAATCCAGCCGGAACCTTTACAGAAACGGCAGCCTTTACCACCACACTTGAAACAGGATACATCCACCTCTGCGCTTGGCTCTGTGAACGGGAAGTGATGTGGTCTGAACTTAGTTTTTGTCTCAGGTCCGAATAATTCCTGTGCAAACTCCTGCAAAGTTCCCTTAAGATCTGCAAAAGTGATGTTCTTGTCAATAACAAGACCTTCGATCTGATGGAAAGAAGGAGAATGTGTTGCATCTACTTCATCTGAACGGAATACACGACCAGGTGCGATCATACGGATCGGCAGCTTTCCTTTCTCCATAGTACGTGCCTGAACCGGTGAAGTCTGGGAACGAAGAAGGATAGAATCGTTGATAAAGAAAGTATCCTGTTCATCACGTGCCGGATGATTTTCCGGAATATTCAGTTTAGTAAAGTTGTAATCCGCATACTCTACCTCCGGTCCCTCTACTACTTCATAACCCATACCAATAAAGATACGCTCTACTTCTTCCAGGGCGATGGTGTTCGGGTGACGGTGACCGATTTTAGCTTTCTTTGCAGGTAAAGTCACATCAATCACTTCCTGTTTCATCTTCTCTTCACGTGCTGCTTCTTCCAGTTTCTGTTTAGATTCATCAAGAAGTGCTTCTATCTTGCTTCTTGTTTCGTTTACAAGCTGTCCAACCTTCGGGCGCTCTTCCGGTGCAACATCTTTCATACTCTTTAAAATTGCAGTCAATTCACCTTTTTTACCAAGGTATGCCACACGTACTTCGTTCAGTTTTTCCAGACCTTCGGATTCACTTGATCCGTTTTCCGGCTGCTTCAGCCAGTTCCTGAAGTCTTTCTTTCATATCCATGTTCTTCTTTCTCCTTTATGTCATAATGTCAGAGAAGAAA
>ENA-OQMZ01001124-OQMZ01001124.1-human-gut-metagenome-genome-assembly--contig:-NODE-1124-length-10108-cov-1.238854_pt1 | contig 10108 bp, 13 predicted proteins | sample MGYA00242621_ERZ504862 | MGnify/ENA primary metagenome ERZ504862 (study PRJEB26092, sample SAMD00036393) | human gut metagenome | host: Homo sapiens | study: EMG produced TPA metagenomics assembly of... | reverse complement strand
TTTATCCGATGACTTTTGGCGATATTTTGAGATCAGCCGGTATAAAGATGAGATCGTGGAAATGGAAGGCTTTGGGCAGAAATCCTATGATAATCTTATGGAAAGTCTGGAACGGGCGAAAGAGACTACACTTCCAAGAGTGATCTACAGTCTTGGGATCGCAAATATCGGTCTGGCTAATGCAAAAGTGATCTGCCGCCATTTTGACAATGATCTGGACAGGATACGTCATGCCAGTCTGGAAGAGGTCAGTGATATTGATACCATCGGGCCGGTCATTGCCGGAAATCTGGTAGCTTATTTAGGGATGAGGATAATGATCGCCGCCTGGATCATCTGATGAGCTTTCTTCATATTCAGGAGGACAGTCCCAAACAGGAACAGATCTTTGAAGGAATGAATTTTGTGATCACAGGAAGTCTGGTGCACTTTGAAAATCGAAGTGAGGCCAAAGAGCTGATCGAATCCCTGGGAGGCAAGGTTACCGGTTCAGTTACCAAAAAGACCAATTATCTGATCAATAACGACATCCAGTCCAATTCATCCAAAAACAAAAAGGCAAGAGAACTGGGGATTCCGATCCTTTCAGAAGAAGATTTTCGGAAACTTGCCGGAGTGCAGTAAAGGCCGTACAGACTGGAGATACTTTTTATCTGAAGAAAAAAGCCGAGCGGCTCCTTTATAAGAGACGCTTTATATATAAGGAGGGCAAACAATGCCGATCAAAACACAGGGGGATCTTCCGGTAAAGGAGATCCTGGAGAGAGAAAATATATTTGTAATGGACGAAAAACGTGCCATGCACCAGGATATCCGTCCGATCCATATTCTGATCCTGAATCTGATGCCTCTGAAAGAAGAAACAGAGCTGCAGCTTCTGCGTTCTCTTTCCAATACACCGCTGCAGGTGGATGTGACATTTATGGCTGTGGAGAGCCATGAAGCCAAGAATACATCTCTCAGCCATCTGAACAAGTTTTATGAAACATTCACCGATATAAAGAAACGTAAATTTGATGGAATGATCATCACAGGAGCACCGGTGGAGCAGATGCCTTTTGAGGAAGTGGATTACTGGAATGAGCTGACTGAGATCATGGATTGGACTGAGAAGCATGTGACTTCCACGATCTTTTCTCTGTTGGGGCAGCGCAGGCCAGTCTTTATTCATTTTATGCCTGGAGAAAAAACCTCTGGAATAAGAAAATGTTCGGAACTTTTCCAGCACAGGGTACTGAACCGTAAGATCCCTCTGGTCCGGGGCTTTGATGATGTATTTCTTGCGCCGCATTCCAGACACACAGAAGTTCCTATTGCAGATATCCATGCATGCAAAGACCTTACGGTCCTGGCGGAAAGCGAAGAGGCTGGTCTGTTCCTTGCAATGGCAGAGGGAGGACGTAAAATCTTTGTTATGGGACATCCGGAATACGACCGCGTGACTTTGGATGGCGAATATAAGAGAGACCTTGCCAAGGGTCTGCCTATTGAAATCCCGAAGAACTATTACAAAGATGACGATCCAAACAACAAACCACTCCTTACCTGGAGGCCCATGCCAACAACCTGTATACGAACTGGTTGAATTATTACGTATACCAGAGTACTCCGTATGACCTGTACGGGACACCGGATTTCAGGGAAATTTAAGGAATATGAAACCCGCATGGTTGAGCCATTTCCCGAGATTTGACACAAAAAAGTCCGAGGGCGAATAACTTCACGTAAGTTACCGTAATTTCACGTAAGTTTTTACAAAAATGGGGTAAAAATGGCGTAAAGAACAAGAAAAAATGGCGTAGAGAAAATCCTACATATACGATGGAACCTTTTCAGCAAATAACCCATCTGTCGTAGTATATGAGAGACGAATTTCAAGGCTCATGATAAGTCGAGACTGTAGAGGTACAGTTTGCGGACAAGTCATGAGCCTTTTTTTACTTTTTATTCTGAACTTTTATGCCAAATTTTCATATCGTTTATCTGTTATTTATCCAGTATTCACATCTTCACCGGGACTTGCATATATAGCTGCCCTGTGAGTACGTATTTGATCTGTAAAGGGATTGAAAGCGTTAAGACGAGGATTTGTTCGCTTGAAAAATAAAAACGGATTATAGGACGAATTACAAGGCCGAAAAAAGAGCAGATCCCCGATTTAGGAATCTGCCCCTCTATGAAAAGACTAAAGAGAGTTCTTTTTATTTACAGTTTGTTTGATATTGGTAATAATGAAGCCGTTTTTGTTATTGGCTTTTTTTAAATATATTTTGTATGTTCCCATATACCCATAGTTTTTCTTGGTCATCCAATTATAAAAGTAAAGATTATATGTTACTTCGTATGTCTTGGAACCTGTTTTCATGATCTTTTTTACGACACCATTTGGAGAATCTTCGCCCCAGTTACCGCCAGTATAAACAATCTTACCATTCTTATTACAAAGCAAGTAAGAAGGATTTCTAGGGATACCATATTTTGTAAATTTCGTAAATTTTACGGTAGAAGTATTGAAGTAAAGCTTCAGTTGTGGCTGAATTTTTTTCTTTACGTAAGAAATATTTTTCTCCCACAAATTGTAATTTTTCATAGTTACCATGGTTGTTCTGGCGTAATCATCGAATTTGAAATATTGCCTTCTACCACAACAGTAAGCAAAATAACTGTCAAATCCTTCTAACATCTTAGTAACCGATTTGCGGTATGTTTTTGTTACGTCTTTTCTGGTGGCTGCTGATGCTGAGATCGGGAGTGAGAAGATCATGATAACAGACAAAAGAATGATAAGTGATTTTTTGAGCTTCTTTTTCATAGATGTTTCCTCCTTCAATGATTCTTGATATCATAAGATACTGCAATGATGAAGGAGAACAAGGTAAAAATAATTTTCTAAGTATCCACCATGTTTCCGGATACACGGCAATACCTCAGATGTTACCCAGCGTTTGAAACGTTTTGCAGATTCAAGTTTACTGCTGAGGATGAGAGAATAGAGACCGGATTCATTGATAATGGTCATTTTCTGGATTCCAGAGGGGGTGTCGTGATTCACGACGCCCTTATCTTCGACATCCACATGACGACTTAATGCATCTCTTGTATTACTATATCCCAACGCCATTGCCACATCTTTTCCCACGAACCAAGGTTCTCCATCTTTCTCAATGCAGCGCAGATTTCCGAATTCTGGATGATTAAAGATTTCGCACTGGGAAGTGGAAGAAGGGGTACAAAAACCAGATACCTGAATTAGGTATAAGGTTTATATAATTTGCGTACCCTGCCACCAAATTTACTTATTGACCTGCACCGTCGATTTGACAGGTCAGCTTTTTATATATTATAGCATACTTACACATCTTTCCCAAACACCTCACACATCATCTTCACTCCAAGACAGAAGCCGTTTCTGAAATTCTGCTCCAACTCGTCTGTCAGAAGATTAAGGTTCTCATTCATGACCTGATCCAGAGCGGCCGCCTGATCTTCTGTGATGTTGTTTCTTTAAAGAACATGATAACCATGTAAAGCCTGATCCTTATGTATACGGTACTTGTCCAGGGTGTCCAGTGTGGCTGCACTTACATGTGAGTTGTAAAGCTGATCTATGATATCCATAATGCTATATTCCTCTCTAATACGATTGTTTCTATCTAGTGACAATAATATCATGTTTTCCAGATATACTCAATACAAAAGTTACTAATTAGTCACAGGAGTATATCTTATGCAGTGGATTTTACAGGACGTTCCAATAGGTAGAAATATCCAGAACATACGGATGAAAAAAGAACATGACACAGCTGAAGTCGTAGGTCAGTTACAGTTGATGGGAAGCAGTATGTCCAGAAGTACACTTGCTAATATTGAATCGGGCAGAAGAAACATAAAAGCCAGTGATCTTAAAGCATTGCAGAAATTATTTGCTGTAGACTATGAGGAATTATTTGAGGACTAAGAGGATAAAATCTTATCTCATAGAACAAAATGAACTAAAAATATCAATACTGATATCTGGTAATAATTACCGAAAATTACGATCCGTTTTTAGACTAATTGCTGAAATATATAAATTTTCTTTACAACTTCAACTAACGGTGCTATGGTTAAAATGATTACAGAAGAAATGTGCTGTAAGCGTACCTTACAAAGTCTTGGAAAATAATTAGTAAATGTATATTCCTTCTTTGCGCTCGTTGAGAAGGTAGTGTATATGCCATGCGGGATATGCCACGTTGAGGATTATTATGCCATGTCATATAGAAGAACACCGCTTGCTAAGGTAAGCAAAAGTAAAAATAAAGTGATTGTTTGATACACAGGTATAGTGTATCTTTTTTTACACCAAAAAATAAATTCAGAATATTTTTGAAATTAAAATCAGAAAGCACATACAGGACTACTAATACAAAAGGAAGGGAGGTAAACACTTATGATTATGAGTTTTAAAGATGCACAGAATTATAAGGAGTATGCAGATTCTACGGACGACCTGATTAAAAAGTGTGAGGATATTGTTAATAATCTTACTCCTGAAGAGGCAAATGCAAAATGTAATTGTATTATTCAGTTCGGTGATCGTATAATAACAAATAAAGAACATTACGAAGACTATGTGCGATATGTAAAAGATGCTGTAAAAGGAGCAAAACGCCAAACGGAAAGTATGAAAAATTATTATGAACGTTACAGCGTCCCTAAAGCATATATAGAGCTTGAAGAGATGAAGTATATTTATAATCAAATTTGTACTAAATCAGGAACTCCTCCACAGATGGAACAGTTAATAAGAAACACGTATGAGGAGTTTAAATATAGGAACAGTCCTAGTTTGCGAAGGAAGAAAGAAGAGGAAGAACGCAGAATAAAGCAGATGCAGGAGGATGTTAAGAAATATACCAGCCCGGACGAACCAACGGTTGGTTATGCTGAATTAATGAGACGCAAGGCAGCTGCAAATCCTCCTAAGACTTCTTTATCTCAGGATGAGATTAGACGTTTTGATATGATGAGTGAAGAATGGCTGGTGAAATGGTGTCATTTCTCATATAACTGGTATTGGGTTGTACCATGTCTGCTATTATGTATTGTGGCCAACGGAGGACTGATTGCTGCAATCGGATTAATTGTGTTTATGATATGTGGCGAGATATACTCCATGAGAGTACAGGAATACTGCGGCGTGATCTTGCATGGTACCGGGATTCTGGAAAAACATTGGAGAAGAGGATCATTAATAAGTACATTAAGAAGTAAAAGTAATATAACAAGGGGAGAGAATAATATGGGGAAAATGTCATTTACAGAACTTCAAGAGGAAATATATACTGAAGAACTGAAAAAAATTGAAAAAGAAAGTAATGATTATTACAGTGAATATTTATCTTTAAAGCATAAAGAAGATAGTTATATAGATTGGTATATAACTGTTTCGAATGAATGTATGGATGATGTTCAAAAGAATTCACTTAATAAATATAAACTAATAAAAAATGTTAGATAATATGTCTGTGGAAAATGTTGAGAATGGAGAGTTTAAAAATCTGTTAAAATTACATCAAAAAGTAAAGAATACTTTGCAAAAAAAAATAGAAGCTATAGAACATTATGAGAACATGATTGATCTCAACATTCTCCAAATTAACAAGAAGGATTACATCACAAAATAGTATGTTAAAAAAATATATATGGCAGTACAAAAAAGCAATGAGTGACTTTGAGCATTCGGATAAAGACTATTTATTTTTAGATACTAATATAGGATATCTTATTATTATGAGAAATTTTTATAAATTTGAGAGAATGGGAACGTTCAGGAGTTTTAATAACAAATCTAAAAAAATTATACGATTACAAATGAAACTGATACAGGTGGTGTTGCTGAAGAATGTTATAGGTTGTATCGAGAGAATCCAGATTGTGAAAAAAGAATATATACCATTATTTCACCAAATGATATATGTAAAAAACTTGACCCCGTCCCATTTCATAAAGTATATCTTTTACATGCTCAAACACAATTTGAATCTTATGGAAGAACAAAAAGTTTTTTAATTATAGGAATGATGATGTGAACATATTTCCAATTTTCCCAGCAATCACACCGATTATTCCGATTGTTACCCTCAAAATTTTTGTCGGTTAGTCTATCGGAAAATCCGTTAAAACACTCAGTTTATTCGTCCTGAGTGGTGTAAAATTCGATCACTGGAATTGAACAGAATCGACCAGAAAATCACCGGAAAGAGCAAACGGCAGCAGGTTGTATTAAGCTTAAGTTATCGTGCAGCTGTTGTTGCTCCGGTAAGGTCGATTCAGAGAGGATGAAAAGAAGGTCAGATCTGTAGAAAGTGCAGGGAAGATCTAGGAGAAATAGCTGTACTAAGTGTGAGATGGAGCTGCGGTGGAGCCGGGACGGAGTTGTGGTGGTGAGAGGACGGATCGGGTTGGATGGTTGGAGTAAAATCTGAGGACTGGAAGATAGAAGAATCCAAGATGAATATTGTTAAATCGGGGCCGAGTTGGATCTGGCAGGTGAGCGGAATGAGATGTGCCTGGTTGGTGATGGATCGGTGGGATTGACAAACTCTTAACATGTGAGCGGGTGTTCATATGTATACATCCACAGAATATGAGTACGATAACCAATTTTTTGAGCTACCATTTGAGCAGAAGATTACAGTATTATTTCCTCACTGTAAGTAATTTCTGCTGCCAGATACAAGCTTTTTCAGACTGGATCACATTATCCTTCTACGATCAGGACGGATTAGTATGATCCAGAAATATCCCATATGCAGCTTGTAGCAATTCAAAATTTCATCAGAGATATAATAAAAAAAGTTGGCGATTCCCTATATAGAGCAAGGGTTTACGCCAACTTTTCTTCTTCAGAAAAGCTTCAATTTTTGAGCATGGTCAGCACATGACTATGTTAAAAACTTAACACATTAAAATCAATCAGCAGATCATTATAGATTCCAGCCTTAACAGAATCCGTAAAGGAATACTCGTCCATTGTTGATTGTTCAAAATTGTATACAATAATTCTGCTCTTGTCAGGATCAACAATCCAATATTCTTTTACACCTGCCGTTCTGTACTTAAAGAGCTTGGTATAATAATCCATCCGTTTACTTGCAGGAGAAACGATCTCTATAATCCAGTCAGGAGCACCATTGCAGCCCTTATCATTCAGCTTGTTTGGATCACAGATAACAGAGATATCCGGTTCAACATATGTGTTCGTGGATTCATCCAGATAAACTGCAAACGGGGCAGCATAAACTTGGCACTGTCCCTGATGATCTTCAATGTAACGATCAATAATACTGGTGAGCCTTGTTGAAATCCGTTGATGCTTGCGACTAGGCGGAGCCATGTAATAAATCTGTCCGTCAATCAGTTCGGCACGTTCTCCCTCTGGAAGTGCATATATATCTTCTATAGTATAAGTATTTTCTTTGAGTAATGGCATATTTCACACTCCCTTCTTAATAAGTCATGTCCCTGTTCTCATTATAACGGATTGCAGCAAAACATTCAACGCTGATTCGTTTGCCTCTATCATCTCAGAGAGCAGTTCCTTCTTATATTTATAGAATGTCTTTCTGGTAATCCCGGCCTGAGTAATGGTTTCCAGATCGTTGAGTGATCCGCCGAACGTTTTGTTATGCTTCAGGATGATTTCTTTTGCTGCTATAGATTTCTTCGTTACAAGCTTTGAACCGGAAGCCTGTCCGATCTGTTTACCAGAAAGTCTTGCTGTCTGCATTCCTTCTTTAGTACGTTGCCTGAGATCCTGAACCTCTTTTTCTGACTGTTCAAAAGCAAGCCGGATCTGTTCTTTGGCAAGCAGGAGCAAATATTTATTGATCCCTTCCAGAATACAGTCAATGTCGGTCCCTGTTGTTGGGATGCCACCTTGCAGCGCACTTTTATAGGTCTCTGTGTTTATGTGTGGTTCCTTCAGGAATACAAGATTAATTCCTTTGCTGAAAAGATCCTCATACATGGTAAAACCTTCTTCTGCATCACGGGACATTCTGGAAACCGAATCAAAGATAATGGTATCACCTGCGTTGAGCTTTTCAGGAGTTTTTCAAATTCTCTTCGTCCCTGAAATTTCGTTCCGGTAAAAACTTCTCGGATGATCTCAGACTGTGGATATGCAGCAAGGATATTCCTGATCTGCCTTTCAATGCTTTGCTGTGGTGTGCTGATTCTTGCGTAACCAAAATATCTGTTCATGATGTTCCCTTCCTGTAGTAAATTTAAGGCTCCCTTAAAATGACACTGTAATAAGACTGCCTTGGAGCCTGAAATGGTAATGGTTTTACTACTTTTTGCATACTACCTTACTTTTACTACTAATTTGTCAGCAGATGTTTACGGAATTTATGCCATGCACGGTTATAAACCTGTCGAGCTGTTTCTGTTGGCTTCGCTTCCTGTTCAGCCTGAGAAATGATCTGGTCAATGGTTGGCTCCGGTATACAGAAATCAATCATCAGCTTTCTGAGACTTTTTTCCATGATGGGACGAAGCATGTATAAGGTCTGTTTTCCGCAATGTAGTAGTTCCTCTATAATTGATACCGCCTTTCTGATAGATTCTATTGCCTTGGAAATCCTGCCTGCCAGAGAGTGAACCCGGCAGCAGGAGAGAAGATTATAATTCTTTCAATGGGATGCTGATATCTTTGCATACAAACTCATAGGTGCTTTTTCTCTGAACACTGATAAGAGCAGTATCTTTCTGAGCGTCAGGATCAAGTGCAATGTGAATAATATAATTGTATGGTCTGCTGATAAAAGGATCTCCGGTTTCGTTTTCTTTGCGTTCCAGTATCAAAAGAAGATCATCAACAAATGTATTCATGCGTGACTGTTTGCTCCATGCACACGTTCTGAGACCTGCAAGATTACATTCCATGTATCTTCCGCCATAACGATTGCCCCGAATTGCTCCATGTCACCGACAAGAGTTCTTACAACCTCGATTTTCTTAGTTTCTGTATTATAGTGTTTCCAACTCATAGTGTAGTAGGAAGAAAACATGAATTAATATGGTAATGGCTTTTCTAATTGGACTCGGAGTGGCTTTTTCTGTTGGACTCAGATTGGTTGTTTCTGCTGGTCTTAGGTTGGCTGTTTCAAGCGGACTTTAACACTGAAAAACATTCCTACAAAATGTAGGAATAAATGCAATGTTTATGGTATGAAATGCGGCTGGTCTTTTGCATTTATTTTGATACAATCATTATATAAAAGACATGGAACTGAAATAAGAATTCTTGGTTACTGTTCATTGGTAATATTCTGCGTAGCGTGTTACTGAGAACGGAATGGACAGTAACAATTCTTGATGCAGGCCAGAATATGTTAACGGGAGGATAAATAGTATGATAATCATAGGTGAAAAAATCAATGGATCCATCCCCTCTGTGGCGGAGGCGATCGCAAACAGAGATGCAGAATTCATCAAGCAGCGGGCACTTGCTCAGGCAAACTCAGGAGCAAGCTATATCGATTGTTGCGCATCTGTTCCGGAAGCAGAAGAAGTAGAAACCTTGAAATGGATGATCGACTGTATTCAGGAAGTGACAGATCTTCCGATTTCCGTAGACAGTCCCAGCGCAGATGTTCTTACAGAAGCTTACAAATTCTGCAGAAAACCGGGTATTTTTAACTCTGTATCCGGTGAAGGAGATAAGATCGATAAGATTTTTCCTCTTATGTCACAGCCTGAAAATAAAGGGTGGCAGGTTATCGCACTTCTAAGCGATGATACAGGTATCCCCAAAAGTGCGGAAGACAGGCTGAAGGTATTTGACAAGATCATGGCAAAAGCGAAAGAGTACGGAATTTCACCGGATCGTATCCATATTGATCCATTGGTTGAGATGCTCTGTACATCTGAAGATGGTATTGCGATGAACGTGGAAGTAATTTCAAGTGTCCGTAAACAGTATCCAATGATCCACATTACAGCGGCGATCAGCAACATTTCCTTCAATCTGCCGGTACGTAAGCTTATCAATTTCGGATTTGTGGTACTTGCAATGAATGCCGGCCTTGACAGTGCGATCATGGATCCTACAAACAGA
>ENA-OQMZ01001123-OQMZ01001123.1-human-gut-metagenome-genome-assembly--contig:-NODE-1123-length-10109-cov-2.268283_pt1 | contig 10109 bp, 16 predicted proteins | sample MGYA00242621_ERZ504862 | MGnify/ENA primary metagenome ERZ504862 (study PRJEB26092, sample SAMD00036393) | human gut metagenome | host: Homo sapiens | study: EMG produced TPA metagenomics assembly of... | reverse complement strand
TGTACAGGGCCTTTTTGGCGGCATCCACCACAGCGTCCACGCTGATCTTGGAAACAATGACCTCGACCTTGATCTTGGGCAGCAGGGTGCTGTCCACAGGCACGCCGCGGTATTTCTCGGTGGTGCCCTTCTGGATGCCGCAGCCCATCACCTGGGTCACGGTCATGCCGGTGACGCCCAGATCATTCAGAGCAGTCTTGAGCTGGTCGAACTTAGCCAGCTTTGCAATGATGGACACCTTATGCATACCGGTGTCGTAGACGCCATCGTGGATCACAGGCTCGCGCACCACCGGCACGGCAGCATCCATCTGCTTTGCCGAAGCCTTGGTGATGTCGTCCTCGCCCAGATCGGTGTTCTCGTTGGGGGTCATGGCAGCGGAGTTTGCATCCGAGATGGCAAAGCCTGCATAAGCAGAAGCCAGACCGTGCTCGTGGATGTCCAGACCGTCGATCTCCACCTCGGCGGGCACACGCAGGCCGATGGTCTTATCAATGATCTTGAAGATGATGAACATCACGATCACAACGTAGGCATCCACGCAGACCAGACCCAGCAGCTGGTACCCAGCTGCGCCAGACCGCCGCCGTAGAACAGACCGGCATGGGCGGTGTTGGAGCCGGTGGAGAACAGACCCACCGCAATGGTGCCCCAGACGCCGTTTGCAAAGTGGACGGAAACAGCACCTACGGGGTCATCCACCTTGGCGATCTTATCAAAGAATTCCACGCTCAGCACCACAAGGATACCGGCCACAAAGCGATAAAGAAAGCGCCAAAGGGGGAGACAGTATCGCAGCCTGCGGTAATAGCCACAAGGCCAGCCAGAGAGCCGTTCAGGGTCATGGAGACATCCGGCTTGCCGTAGCGCAGCCAAGTGAAGATCATGGTCACGCAGGTAGCAACGGCTGCGGCAAGGTTGGTGTTGAAGCAGACCAGACCGGTCAGGGTCATAGTGGCATCGGTGGACAGGCTCAGGGAAGAGCCGCCGTTGAAGCCGAACCAGCAGAACCACAGGATGAACACGCCCAGTGCACCGGCGGTCAGGTTGTGGCCGGGGATGGCGTGGGGGTTGCCGTCCTTGTCGTACTTGCCAATACGGGGACCCAGCATCCAAGCGCCCAGCAAGGCGATGACGCCGCCCACATTATGCACGGCTGCGGAACCTGCAAAATCGTGGAAGCCCATGCTCTGCAGCCAGCCGCCGCCCCACATCCAGTGGCCGCAGATGGGATACACCACCAGCGAGATGGCGGCGGAGTACACGCAGTAGGCCTTGAAGTTGGTGCGTTCGGCCATGGAGCCGGAGACGATGGTGGCTGCCGTAGCGCAGAACACGGTCTGGAACACGATGTACACCCACAGGGGGATATCCAGACCCAAGTGGCTGTAATCGCCTGAATGAAGGATCGAAACCGCCGATCAGTGCGCCGGTACCGCCGAACATCAGGCCGAAGCCGATGAGCCAGTAACAGGGCGTGCCGATGCAGAAATCCATCATGTTTTTCATCAGGATGTTGCCGGTATTCTTTGCCCGGGTGAAGCCGGCTTCGCACAGGGCGAATCCGGCCTGCATGAAGTACACTAGAAACGCTCCTACGAGCGTCCAGCAGGTGTTGACGGAGCTAAACATACTTTCCTACCTCCTACGGTCGTTTTTTTGCACAGGGAGCCCTCTATTCTCTCCGTGCGGCAGTATCCCCGAAAACACAAAAGGCGCTGGCGGAATTGCTTCCGTCAGCGCCTTTGCTTTCGATGGCACGAGTATAGTCTCTTTGTGCAAACCTGTCAAGTATTCATCTCAAGGTTTTACGTTTTTCACAACACGGTGAAACGCTACCGTGCTAAAGTTTGGCAAATGTTTTGCCTGTCAGCCGTTTTTGCCGTCCTTCGGAGAGCCGGACTTGTCCTTTTCCTTGGCGTTGGCCGGGCGGTGGCCGCCTCCATCTCCCAGTGCAGCAGCATACTCATCAAAGCGCGCAGCGCAAAGGTAGCCGCCAGCGGCACCACGGACTCCAGATTTTGCAGCAAAGGTCTTGGCGATCTCTGCTGACATCAGAAATTCCAGCGCGGTGGTCAGGCCGCTGCTCATTTCATGGTGGAAGTCCCGGTGGTCGTTGAAGAAGGTGGCGCGGACATAGTAGAAGGTGGCCTTGGCCAGACTGGTGATGATGATGAACAGACCCACCACCTCGGCAAGACCGGCGATCATGGGCACTGCAGTTTCCAGAAAGGCATCCAGCAGGTGGGTGAGGTTCAGGTTGAACAGGGTCAGTCCTTGCATGATCTCCTCCGCAGCTTACAGCAGGGTCTTGACGTAGGCGGCCAGCTCCTCGTCCTTGCAGGAGGCAAAGAACAGCTCAGAGAACTTTGCACCCGCCACAGCGCCCTTCAGCAGATCCTGATCGATGCTCTTCAGGCACTCGATGAGGGCTTGAAAGTGGCGGCGCGCACACCGTCCAGAATCTTCTTGTTGCGCTGCTCGGGCACAACGCGCTCCTTGGGGTAGCCCTGACCGTGGCCGAAGCCGAACAGCTTCTCGAAGCAGTACTCGAGGTTCAGCTCGCCGCCCCAGCCGAAGCCCTTGGCAAAAGGCATGGCAACGGCGTTGCCGTCGTTGACGTGGGCAAAGGTGTAGGCATCCACGGGGTCCTCCACGTGGCCGCAGATGACGCCGGGGAAGCTGTTCAGTGCCAGCATGGCGCCCTCACCGGTGCCGCAGCCGGTAACAACGTAGTCCGCAGCGCCGCTGTTCAGCAGGATAGCAGCCAGAATGCCGCACTGCACATAGGTCAGCTGTGCAGCGTCATCGGCGGCGTACATGCCGTAGTTGACCACCTCGTGCCCATGGGCTCCACCACCTTTTTCAGGGCGGCTTCAATGATGCCGTTCTTGGCGGCCTGACTGTTCTCGTTGATAAGTGCGATCTTCATAACAATGGTTCTCCTTCTTATTTTTCCCTGCGGTACGCAGGGATTATACAAAGTCCTCCCGCATGGGGGTAAAGAAATCCAGCATCACGCCGCCCTCCAGACAGACGCAGCCGTGCATGACGCCGTTCTGCTTGAGCAGGGTGTCGCCGGGGCCTACCTCCCGGGTCTCGTCCCCGATGGTAAAGAGGTACCGCCCGGAGACGATATAGGTGATCTGGGTGTGGGGGTGGCAGTGCATGGCACCCACGCCGCCGGTCTCAAAGGTGTTTTCCACACACATGGCGTCCTTGCTGTAAGCCAGCACGCGGCGCTGCACCCCGGGGCCGCAGGGTTCCGGGGAAATTTCGGCATGGGGCACCCAAGGGATGTCCTGATGTGCTTTTTCCATTATAGCATAACATCCTTTCCCGTACAAATGCAAAAGGGACTGCCACACAACGCTGTGCGGCAGTCCCCGGGGTCAGAACTGCGGAGTGCCCTCAGCGTTTACTGGGGCTGCTTGCCGATGTAGCCAGAATGCCGCCGTCCACATACAGGATCAGCCGTTGACAAAGTCAGAGGCCTCAGATGCCAAGAACACAGCGGGTCCGCCCAGATCCTCGGCCTCGCCCCAGCGGCCTGCGGGGGTCTTGGCAACGATGAACTGGTCGAAGGGGTGACGGCTGCCGTCGGGCTGGATCTCGCGCAGCGGTGCGGTCTGCGGGGTAGCGGATGTAGCCGGGGCCGATGCCGTTGCACTGGATATTGTAGGCACCATACTCGGAAGCGATGTTCTTGGTCAGCATCTTCAGGCCGCCCTTTGCTGCTGCATAAGCAGAAACGGTCTCACGGCCCAGTTCGCTCATCATGGAGCAGATGTTGATGATCTTGCCGCCGCCCTGTGCGATCATATCGGGGATGATGGCCTTTGCACGATGAAGGGAGCGTTCAGGTCAACATCAATGACCTGACGGAACTGGGCAGCGCTCATCTCGGTCATGGGGATACGCTTGATGATACCGGCGTTGTTGACCAGAATGTTGATGTGGCCGACTTCCTCGGTGATCTTTGCCACCATAGCATTGACGGCATCCTCATCGGTAACGTCGCAGACGTAGCCGTGCGCCTTGATGCCTGCCTCTGCATAGGAAGCCAGACCCTTGTCCACCAGCTCCTGCTTGATATCATTGAACACGATGGTAGCACCGTTGGCTGCCATAGCCTTTGCAATTGCCATGCCGATGCCGTAGGATGCGCCGGTGATCAGCGCCACCTTGCCGGTCAGGTCAAAAGATTTGGGAGTGCACTGTGCCATAATAAAGTCCTCCTGTCAAAAATCGTATTCTACACGGCGCAAATTGCAGCCGTGCTACTTTGCAAAGCGCGTCGTATCCGGCCGTGCCGGAGTGCGCTCTTACTTGTATACCAGTCTAGCATCCTTTGCAGGAAGTGTCAAGGCACATTCTTGTGAAGTTTTGTTGTACTTTCTTTAGATTTTTGCTTTTCTGCCAAAAAAACAATACGCAGAACCGTCGTTTTTCGGCGCAATAGTTTGTGCGGGCTGACGCACCTTGTCACGGTGCACAAGATATCCCGGCTTAATTTGGGCTTGTTGACAAGTTTGGACGACCTTTGGCTTTTACCCCAGCTTTTTCTTCTGCTGGCGCGCCACAATGGGCATCAGCAGGGGGATGGGTACAAGGCGCTGGGCGCTGGTGCACAGCCGCATAAAGGCAGAGGGCACAATGATGGTCTTGCGGTGCATCATGCCCAGCAGAGCTTCCTCCACACACAGCTCCGGCGTGATGCCCCGCAGGGCAAACACCACCCCGCACGGTCGTTGAACTCGGTGTCCACCGGGCCGGGGCAGAGGGCGCAGACGTAGACCGGGCTGTGCATCTCCCGCAGCTCCTCAGCCACGCCGCGGGTCATGCTGACCACATAGGCTTTGCTGGCGTAGTAGCCCGCCATATAAGGCCCGCCGGGCAGCAGCCCCGCAGAGGATGCCACATTCAGGATGGTGCCGCCGCCCTGCGCGTGCATCTTGCGCACCGCGGCGCGGAAAAGCCGGCGCCATGGCGGCAACATTCACTTGGATCATCTCTTCCTCGCGGGCTTCCTCCGTTTCCAGAATGCTGCCGCAGACGCCGAAACCGGCGTTGTTGATGAAGATGTCGATGTGTTCATCCGCCAGCACCTCGCACAGGCGGCTGCACTCCTCGGCGCGGGAGAGGTCGGCGGTCTCGATGCGGCAGTCGGTGCCGTGGGCTGCGTGCAGCTCCTTGGCAAGAGCCTGCAAACGGTCGGCGCGGCGGGCAGTCAGGATGAGCCGACAGCCCATAGCGGCATACCGGCGGGCGAACTCCCGGCCGATGCCGGAACTTGCTCCGGTGATCCAGATGGTCTTTTGCATGGTGGTTCTCCTTTTTCTTCTCGCCCCCAGAACGGGGCTTTCTGTACTTGTTGCCCTTATTTTAGCATAGTTTGCCCGTGCTTTCTATGCAATTTTCGTAAACGATGCAAAAGAGAACCCGAAACGCCTGCGGCGTTTCGGGCTCTCTCATAGATCTTATTTCAGCAGGTTATCGTTCTCGAAGTAGTCGATGCGCATGGCCTTGCGCACCTCGTCCAGCGTGGCGGCAGCGGTCTTTTCGGCGTAAGCGCTGCCCTCCTTCAGGATCTCCACCACCTCGGGCAGGCGCTGCTCCCACTCCTTGCGGCGGGTGCGGATGGGCTCCAGCTCAGCCTGCATGACGCTGTTCAGGAACTTTTTCACCTTCATATCGCCCAGACCACCGCGCTGATAGTGCGCCTTGACCTCGTCCAGATTCTGGTACTCCGGCCAGAACTCGGCAAAGTGCTCGGGGCGGCAGAAAGCGTCCAGATAGATGAACACCGGGTTGCCCTCCACCTTGCCGGGGTCCTGCACCCGCAGGTGGTTGGGGTCGGTAAACATGGACTTGACCTTCTTCTCGATGTCCTCCGGCTCCTCGGACAGGTAGATGCAGTTGCCAAGGCTCTTGCTCATCTTGGCCTTGCCGTCAATGCCGGGCAGACGCAGGCAGGCGGCGTTCTGGGGCAGAACGATCTCGGGCTCTACCAACGTTTCGCCGTAGACGGAGTTGAACTTGTGCACGATCTCGCAGCACTGCTCGATCATGGGTTTCTGATCCTCACCGGCGGGCACGGTGGTAGCCTTAAAGGCGGTGATATCGGCAGCCTGACTGATGGGGTAGCAGAAGAAGCCCACCGGGATGCTGGCTTCGAAGTTGCGCATCTGGATCTCACTCTTCACGGTGGGGTTGCGCTGCAAACGGCTGACGGTGACCAGATTCTGGTAGTAGAAGCTCAGCTCGGTCAGCTGGGGCACCATGGACTGGATGAAGATGTGCACCTTGTTGGGGTCCAGACCGCAGGCCAGATAGTCCAGCGCCACCTGCAGAATGTTCTGGCGCACCTTCTCCGGGTTGTCGGCGTTGTCGGTCAGCGCCTGCGCGTCGGCGATCATGATAAAGATCTCGTCATATTCGCCGGTATTCTGCAGCCGCACCCGCTCCTTCAGAGAGCCGACATAGTGGCCAACGTGCAGGCGGCCGGTGGGACGGTCGCCGGTCAGAATAACTTTTTTCATGATGTTCTCCTTTTGACAGGAAACTCCCTCAGTCTGCGCACTTTGTTCGCAGCCAGCTCCCTCGGGGAGGGCGTCTTTGGCAGTACGGCAAGGCGTCTGACCCTGCCGGAAGGAGGTTTTTCCGTATTCTTTACTATAATGCTAAGTATAGCCCCCCGGGGCGGTGCTGTCAACAAGGCCGCCGGGAAAAAGAAAAAAGCGATGGAAATTTTCCATCGCTTTGCTGGCGCCTCTTGCCTGACTCGAACAGGCGACACCCTGATTAACAGTCAGGTGCTCTAACCGACTGAGCTAAAGAGGCATCTATATAAAACGGCACATGACCGTTTTACTACTATAAAATGGTGACCCGTACCGGAATCGAACCGATGTTAAAGGCGTGAGAGCCTCTGTCTTAACCGCTTGACCAACGGGCCATACGTCCATTTTGCATCAGGTGTTCGCACCCGACTTGGCTATTTTAGCATACCGGGTGCCCTTTGTCAACAGCAAATTTTGATTTTATTGAAAAAATAAAAAATTCCCGCCGCCCCGGACCGGCAGCAAACACCGCGCCCGCTGCCGTTCTATGCGGCCTTTTATAAAGGAACGATAAAATGGTGAAACCTGAATTCGGATAGTTGACAATGTGGTAAAATGTGGTACTCTTAGGGTGCAAAAAAGCTTTTGAGGAGGGCTTATAATATGGCTATGAAAATAGATCGTCGTGCGTTTTTAAAGACTTCTGCCGCAATGGCAGTGGCGGTATCAATGACCGGACTGCTGGGCGGCTGCAGTGATGGTGATGGCAGCACGAAGTTTGGCCGCTTCCAGGCAACTGTTGGTGCGCTGCGTGAAAAAGACAACGCTATGGTCGGCGGTGTGGCAGCTGAGTGGAAGGGCGATGTTATGGTCAAGGTACGCATCAAGGATTGTTCTGAGGACAAAAAGCCTGAACCGGTATATGCATCGTCGCATTTCTACCTGAATATCAATGGGACGTCAATTGAGAACTATGCCGTTGGAGATTTGCTGGAAAAAGACGGAAAGATCCCTCTGACAAAGGGTCAACTCAAAGAGGACTGGATGCACTTTACGCTGAATGCTGACCAGAAGGATCTGTACGATGCGATCGCAGCTAAAAATGCTAAAGTTATCTTTACAATCGAGGGCGGCGGCAAGAGAGAAATCTATGAACTGGACTACAACGCCCCGGAAGGATATACCTTTGTAAAGCAGACCGTCTGATACCGCAGAACAAAGTTTTCTGAGTGATACCCGATACAGGAGGTGCATTGCTATGATCGACCGCAGAACATTTCTCAAGCTCAGTGCCGGGGCGCTGGTGCTGACCGCCGCAGGGGCTTTGACCGGCTGCGGGGATACCGAGATCGAAAAGACCAGCGGTGTGGCGAAGATCGGTGATGTCACCTTTATCTGCGCAATGCCGTTTCCGCGCGGCGGCCTGGGCGACGGCATAGTCAAGCAGCTGACCTACTGGACGAAGTTCACCATCCAGAACAACAGCGCCGAAAGGGTAGTTATCAAGCCGGAGGACATTATCTGCATCTTCCGCGAGAAAGATACAGAGGAAACGCTGTATTTCAAGCGGAAGGAACTGGTCGCAGAGCCGGGGCAGACGATCGACTACAATGGCTCGCAGGAGTTCTATCTGGAAACCAAGGAAGGTGTGCCGGAAAAGAACAGCACCGGCACTTATGAACTGCGCGTGCGCTACAATGGCAAAACCGCTGTATTCCTCTATGGGAATAACGGCAAAAACGTAACGGGCCGCGTAGAGTAAAACCAAATACACCCCGCCGCCGGGCACTCTTGGAAACAGGAGCGCCCGGCGGCTTTTTGTTTTGTGCCGCGTTACCTGTTCTTTACATTGGGGCTGGCAGTATGCACAAAGTTTTACGCACTTTTTGCACGTCCATGGTCGCGGCAAGGGCGGCAAAGCGGTAGAATAAGGCCGTTCCCAAGGAAAACACAAAAGACAGTGCCGGGCGGGCGCCGGGCTTTTAATGGAGGAAATTCTATCATGAAAAGATCTCTCGTCGTTCATTCCTGACCGTTTGCGGTGCAGCTGCTGCGGCTGCTGCCCTGACTGCCTGCGGCGGCTCTGCTTCTTCTGCATCCGGCACCGCTGCTTCTGCTTCCACCACCGCTTCTTCCGCTGCCGGGCAGGCAGCCGGCACCCTGAGCGGCAACGTTGCGACCGGCGGTTCTACTTCCATGAAGAACGTCATTGCTGCCCTGACCGAGGGCTTTGCCGAGGTCGAGCCGGGCGTCACCGTCAGCTACGATCCCACCGGTTCCGGCGCAGGCATCACCGGCGCTACCGACAAGACGCTGGACATCGGCCTGTCCTCCCGCGCCTGAAGGACGATGAGAAGAACGATGTGGACGGCACTGTCGTGGCGCTGGACGGCATCGCCATCATCGTGAACAAGGACAGCAAGGTCGCTGACCTGACCGTGGAGCAGCTCAAGAAGATGTTCACCGGCGAGATCACCAACTGGAAGGATGTCGGCGGCGACGATGGCGAGATCGTTCTGGTGGGCCGTGAGGCCGGTTCCGGCACCCCGCGATGGCTTTGAGAGCATCGTGGACGTGAAGGACAGCTGCAAGTACGCACAGGAGCTGACCGCTACCGGCGCTGTCATCAGCGCTGTGGAGGCAAACCCGCTGGCCATCGGCTACGCTTCTCTGTCCGCCGTGGGCGACACCGTTGCCATGGTCACCGTGGAGGGTGTGGAGTGCAGCGAGGACACCGTGAAGGACGGCAGCTACAAGATCCAGCGTCCCTTCGTGTTCGTTACCAACAAGAGCGGTGCCCTGTCTGAGCAGGCACAGGCCTTTGTGGACTTTGCCACCAGCAAGGATGCTGCCGACCTCATCCGCACCGCAGGCGCTGTGCCCGTGAACGAGTAAAAGGCGCTCAGGGTCAGCCCGGCTGGGAGTTCCCCCGCGAAATTCGGGCTTCCAGCTCCCGCCTATTGCCTGCGGCAACAGGTCCCACCCCCGGATCATTCGCTGGTGAAACTCCCGGCCGAACTGACCCGGCAACAGGATGGGGACGATGATAAAATCAGCCCGCCGCGCCGGCCTGCCGTTTCTGCGAGCCGACGCGGCTTTTATAAAGGATTTCAGCTATGAACAAAAAATCCTATCTGCGCCGGGTACGCCTGCCCCGCACCCCCGCCGACTGGCTGGAAGCGGTGATGAATTTCATCTTCTTCCTGTGCGGAATGCTGGCGGTGTGCTGTGTGGTGCTCATCTCGGTGTACATGGTGATCTCCGGCGTGCCGGCTATCCATAAGATCGGCATTTTCAAGTTCCTGTTCGGCACAAAATGGGCGTCCACTGCGGCAGAGCCGCTGTTCGGCATTCTGCCCTTCATCCTGTCCAGTGTCTACGGCACGCTGGGCGCCACCATCCTCGGCGTGCCCATCGGCCTGCTGACGGCAGTGTTCCTCTCCAAGGCCGCAGACCCAAGCTGCGCACCGTGGTGGTCACCGCCATCGAAACTGCTGTCCGGCATCCCCAGCGTGGTATTTCGGCCTTTGGGTATGCAGGTGCTGG
>ENA-OQMZ01001120-OQMZ01001120.1-human-gut-metagenome-genome-assembly--contig:-NODE-1120-length-10131-cov-1.594062_pt1 | contig 10131 bp, 15 predicted proteins | sample MGYA00242621_ERZ504862 | MGnify/ENA primary metagenome ERZ504862 (study PRJEB26092, sample SAMD00036393) | human gut metagenome | host: Homo sapiens | study: EMG produced TPA metagenomics assembly of... | reverse complement strand
TCACTCCGCTGATTGACACGGAGGATGCATGTTTTGGCTTGAATGCATCTCGCCCCATCGCCAAAGGCGATTTTAAAATGGCGAGATGCGTTGCTGATCGCACATCGTGTGAACAGTAACCGTTTATTGACCTTTCGATGTTTGCATTATACAATAGAGGGTGTAAAATTCCTGTTAAGAAAATGGAGAAAAATAAATTGAGATTATTAGTTGTTGAAGATGAGAAGAAATTATGTGATATGATTGCGAAAAGTCTGCATCAGGCAGGTTATGAGGTAGACACGTGTAATGACGGAGAGGAAGCACTGGATATGATTTATGCGGAAATGTATGATCTGATCGTGCTGGATCTTAACCTTCCGGGGATGGATGGAATGGATATTCTTCGGGAGCTTCGCAAGGAAAATGAAGAGACAAAAGTATTGATCTTATCTGCGAGAAGTCAGATTGCAGATAAGGTTGACGGTCTTGATGCGGGGGCGAATGATTATATGGAAAAACCATTTCATCTGCAAGAGCTGGAAGCCGTGTGCGAAGCCTGACAAGAAGAAAGTTTGTACAGAAAAATGTCTGTCTTGAATGTGGCAGTCTTCGTTTTGATACAAAAGAAAGGACTGCATATGCAAAAGACAAGCCAGTCGCATTGACAAGAAAAGAGAATGGAATTCTGGAGTATCTTCTTTTGAATCAGGGAAGACCGGTCAGTCAGGAAGAGTTGATCGAGCATGTCTGGGATTCTTCTGTAGATAGTTTCAGCGGTTCGATCCGAGTGCATATGTCTTCTCTGAGAAAGAAACTGAAAGCAGGACTTGGTTATGATCCATCGTGAATAAGATTGGTGAGGGGTATAAGATAGGAGATGGAAAAGCATGAGAAAAATATCGCTCCAGTGGAGACTGACGATTCTTACAACCGTGCTGATCACAGTATTGTGTGGATGTCTGACATTTTTCTTATATAAGAATGGTGTCTATTATATCGATACGCTTCAGGAGACCGTCACAGATCAGGCACTACGCCGGAGCAGTCTACATTGATATTCCGGATAATGAGTGGGATGATTTTGCAGCGCAGTTTGCCACGAAGGTTTATAATTCGAAATCAGATTATAGAAATAGAAGTTTGTTGATCACTGGTGTTGTAGCGCTGATTGGCGGAGCAGTAACTTATTTTGTCAGTGGCCGCGCATTGAAACCACTCAGAGAATTCTCAGAAACGGTAGAAAAGGTTCAGGCGCAGAATCTGACAGAGTATACGATTGAGGAAAATAAAATCGCAGAGTTGGACCGACTTCGTACATCTTATAATAAGATGCTCCTGCGACTTTCGGAATCATTCGAGACACAGCGTCAGTTTACAGGGAATGCAGCACATGAACTCCGAACCCCTTTGGCATTAATGCAGGCACAACTAGATCTCTATCATGCGGCGGAGAATTCAGAGAACGAAGCAGCTGCACAAGAGACGATCCAAATGGTAACAGAGCAAAATGAACGCCTTAGCAAGCTTGTCAGAACGCTTTTAGATATGAGTGAGCTGCAGACGGTAGCACGTAATGAAAAGATTGAAATGCAGGGGCTGATAGAGGAGGTGCTGGCAGATTTGGAACCGCTGGCGCAGGAAAAGAATATTGAACTGATACAGAAGACACAGAATTCATCGGATGGAAGAACAGATGGAACAGAAGAGTCGTTGCTGGTCGCATGTAGTGTGAACAGTAACGAAAAGCCAGAGGATGAACTGATATTGACAGGAAGTGATATTCTGATTTATCGGATGATTTATAATCTCGTTGAAAATGCAATTAAATATAATCGGGTAGATGGAACCGTTACAGTATCGGCGAAGAGAGAGAAGAATGAAGTTGTCCTGACAGTTGCGGATACTGGGAATGGAATTGATGAGACATTTCGAGAGCAGATTTTTGAACCATTCTTCCGGGTAGATAAGTCAAGAAGCCGTGAGCTTGGCGGTGTGGGACTTGGACTTGCGTTAGTGCGTGAAATTGTGCGGGTGCATGATGGGAAGATTGAGGTTCGCGGAAATGAGCAGGGCGGAACGACATTTGAAGTGAGAATGGGGATGGGATGGAATAGAAGAATAAAATAGGTAATTGCGAAACAAGTTCGCAATCTCGATAAAAATGCGGTAAGAATCCTGCATCGCAGGATTCTTAAGATGAAAGTAGGTGTTTCTAAATTTGGACATGATCAAAAGACTTCCCAGATAAACTGCGAAGAAAAGATCGTATGGATCTGAAAGCAACGAGAAGAGTGACTATCGCAGGAGTCCTGATGAACATAAGCCTATTGGATCACATCATCATAGGTGCGGATGGAAGATAGTGCTGAATTTATCATCACTCTGATTCGTATAAGTAATATTTTGGTCACCGTCTAACATGAAAAAATATGCCTTTTCATCATATCCTTTAAGGTTTAACATTGAATCTAATTTCGCATTGTCATACACAGCTCCAATTTCATACTAAATACACACTCCGTTTCTAACTCAAGTCCATCCATTGCCTGTTGAAATCCAAGCCTAATACCGTCTAAACCAACGAATAAATCATTCGTGGCATGAGTAATCCTCATTCGTTTTGGTTCCACTAAACTATGAGATGGGGGAGCCCCCTTTTTCAAGGAAACTAATTTTGTGACTATTTCACAATTGAAATGTAAACGTTTTCCCGTATGATAAATGTATAGAATTCTTCCGGAGGAATTTTAAATATGGAAAATATAGACATTAAATTTATCGCGAAAAAAAGCGAGTGTTCGATTGCTACGGTTTCTCGTGTGATCAATCGTTCCAAACCAGTCAGCGAGGAGTTACAGAAAAGAGTAATAGATACGATCAGAAAGTACAATTATAATCCAAGCATTTACGCGCAGAATCTGGCGGGTAAAAAGTCAAGACTACTTGGTTTTATAATGACAAACTACATCAATCAATATCAGCTGCTACTGTTTCGTTATCTGAATGAGTTTGCATGCAAGATGGGGTATGGTTGTATTATTCGTTATTGTAATTCTGGATTTGAGGAAAAACTAGAAGGTATTAAGAGAACTGGGAAATCAGGGGAATCGAAGTCTGCTTTAGCCTTTTTCTGCTTTCGCAGGAAGAGGAAGCGTACATAAAAGAACATTTCAGAATTAAAGTCTGCCATATGCAGTCACCGGAAATGCGATTGAACATCATGAAAAAAACGAAAGTTCTGTTTATGAGGCTGTGTGCTATCTTGCTCAGCTTGGTCACAAACGAATTGGAGGCATTTTTTGTATTGACGAAATAGATGATAGTTTCCTCATGGCAAGGAAAAGAGGCTTTTTAAAAGCTATAAGTCAGATAAATCTCGATCAAGATGAATCTCTGATCGGCCAGCTTCATGGAGAATGTGAAAAAGACAGTGTGATTTCTGTGATAGAAAAGATATTTGTACCTCAAAAGCCGCCAACGGCATTGTTTTGTTATAGCGATGAAGTTGCGATCGAGGTAATGTCCTGGATCATGAAGCAGGGTTATAGAATTCCAGAGGATATATCTGTGCTTTCATTTGACGGTATTCCGTTTGCGGGACGCGTAACGCCATCTTTGTCTACAATTAGCCAGCCAGTAGAATATCAGGCAAAAATGTATTATAAACGGCATGTTGTATCTACAGGATGGAATAGAAAGACCATGCGATGAAAAGGGAAATGAATATCTTCTGCAGATTCGGGACAGTGTGGGGTTTCCTAGTCATTAAAAAGATTGGAGGAAAAATATGAAAGCGAAAAAATTAATTGCTACTGGTATTGCAACATCAATGTTACTGCTGGCGCTTACCGGATGCGGAGCAGGTGGAAATAGTGGTAAATCCGCAAAAGATACAGATAAAGGATCAGTATATTTCTGAACTTTAAATCTGAACTTTCTTCTGAATGGGAAGAAGTAGCCGGAACCTTTACTAAGGAAACCGGAATTGATATGAAAGTAGTTACTGCGGGAAGCGGAACCTATGAACAGACATTAAAATCTGAGCTTTCCAAAAAAAGAAATGCCGACACTTTTTAACGTTAACGGTCCGATTGGATATCAGACATGGAAAGACTATTGTGCTGATCTGAAAGATTCAAAACTTTATGAATGGCTTACTGACAAAGATATGGCAATTACCGATGGCGATGGTGTGTATGGTATTCCGTATGCAGTAGAAGGATATGGAATCATCTATAATGATGCTATTATGAAGAAATACTTTGCGCTTCCGGATAAAGCAGTTGATATTTCAGATACAAAAGAGATTAAAAATTTCGACACGCTTAAAACAGTGGTGGAAGATATGACAAAACATAAAGATGATCTTGGAATTCAGGGAGTTTTCGGTTCAACTTCATTTGCTCCCGGCGAAGATTGGCGTTGGCAGACTCATCTTATGAATATCCCTGTGTACTATGAATACGAGGCTGACGGAGTGGATAATCTGGATGAGATCAAATTCACATATAATAAAAACTTTAAAAATATTTTTGATCTCTATCTGAATAATTCATGTACAGAACCGTCTATGGTTGGATCTAAAAATGTCGAGGAATCCATGGCAGAATTTGCAACTGGAAATGTAGCTATGATCCAAAACGGAAACTGGGGCTGGGCAATGATCTATGACCTGGATGGAAACGTGGTAAAAAAGGAAGATATTAAGTTCCTTCCAATCTATACAGGAGTAGAAGGCGAAGAAAAACAGGGACTTTGTGTCGGAACAGAAAACTATATCTGTATCAACAGTAAGGTTTCTGAAGCTGACCAGAAAGCATCTGAGAAGTTCTTGGAATGGCTGTTTAACAGCGAGAGTGGAAAAGCTTACTGCAATGGAATCCTTGGAATGATCCCGCCATTCTCCACCTTTGGTGAGGATGAAAGACCCGATAATCCGCTCGTACAGGATATGCTTAGTTATATGAACGATGATTCTTTATATTCTATTCCTTGGGACTTTTCAACCTTCCCGAGCCAGGAATTTAAAAACCAGCTTGGAAGCTATCTCCTTGAATATGCGCAAGGAAATATGACATGGGATGATGTAGTTAAGCAGACAACTGATTGCTGGGCATCAGAAAAAGCTCTGCTTGCACAATAGTAGAGTTTATAGGCTGGCGTTTTCCGAACGGAAAATGCCGCATGATACAGTGAATGTAGCAGATTTCGCTGCTTTGGAATGCAAAGCAGCGGTAAAATCCGTTGCTGTTTGTGCAATGCGTGAAAAGCAACAAAATTTATGGGGCAGAGACAAAAATGTTTCTGCCTATGTACGAAAAGGGAGGCTGTATAGAAGATGGAAAAAGCTTTTAAAAAGAGATTTGTGATATTAATGTTACCAATGCTGATCGCATTTATTATTGCATTTATTATTCCATTTGTACTGGGAATTTATCTTTCATTCACTAAATTTACAACAGTTACAGATGCCCAGTGGATTGGGCTGAGCAATTATATTGTGGCATTCCGGGATAAAGATTTCCTTGCATCTCTCCTGTTTACTGTTAAATTTGTACTTGTTAATCTTGTGACGATTAACTTAATTGCCTTTATGCTGGCATATGTGTTGTCCAGAAAGCTCCGTGGAACAAATATTTTCCGAACAGTTATATTTATGCCGAACCTTCTGGGCGGAATTGTGCTTGGTTATATCTGGCAGCTAATTATTAATGGATTTCTTTCTTTTTTCAAAACAACGCTTACTGCAGATGCGGCATATGGATTCTGGGGAATGGTGCTTGCTATGAACTGGCAGATGATCGGATATATGATGGTTATTTACATTGCAGCTATCCAGAATATTTCAGAGGAAGTAAAAGAAGCAGCACTTATTGATGGTGTAACGCGAGGACAGATGATTAGAAAGATTATTCTGCCTCTGATCATGCCTGCAATTACAATCTGCTTATTTATGACAACAACAAATGCATTTAAAAATGTTTGACTTAAACCTTGCTCTGACCGCGGGACTTCCGGGAAAATCGACTTCTCTGGTTGCACTGGATATCTATAATTCATTCTACAACAGAATGGGTTATGAGGGAGTCGGACAGGCCAAAGCAGTGATGTTTTTACTGATTGTTGCTACAATTTCAGTGACGCAGCTTATTATTACTCGGCGTAAGGAGGTTGAAAACTAATGAAAAATAAGAAGAGTAAAATCATACTGATCTTAATTCTTACTGTAATCTCGGTTTTATTTATCGCTCCGATTGTGATTGTATTTATGAATTCGTTTAAGAGCAAACTGTTTATTAACAGTACGCCGTTTGCGTTTCCTAATGCCGACTCTTTTGTAGGTTTGGCGAATTATGGAGAAGGAATGATCAAGACCGGATTTTTGCAGGCATTTTTTATTACTTTATTTATAACTGTAGCCTCTGTGTTTCTTATTGTTGTCCTGACTTCAATGACAGCATGGTATCTGGTACGTGTAAAAGTCGTTTTACTAAAGTAATGTACTATCTGTTTGCTTTTGCTATGATCGTACCATTCCAGATGGTAATGTTTACGCTTGTTAAAGTATCAAATATGTTTCATTTGGACAATCTGATTGGTATCATATTTATTTATGTCGGATTTGGTGCTGGATTGTCTGTATTTATGTTTACCGGTTTCATTAAATCAATTCCAGTTTCTCTGGAAGAGGCAGCGATGATTGATGGATGTTCTATTATGCAAATTTACTTTAAAATTGTGTTTCCTGTGATACGCCCGATCATTATGACAGTCGCAATTCTGAATGCCATGTGGATCTGGAACGATTATCTGCTTCCATATCTTGTAATTGGTTCTGAATATAAAACAATTTCTGTGGCAATCCAATATCTCAGAGGTGGATATGGATCAATTGACCTTGGACTTATGATGTCCATGCTAGTACTGGCAATCATACCAATTGTAATTTTCTATATGATCTGCCAGAAATGATCATACAGGGAGTAATCGCCGGAGCAGTGAAAGGATAAGGAGACTAGAATGAAAAAAGTATTATATGAGGAATTACTTCCGGAAGAATGCGTGCAGAGAATACAGGAGATGCCGGTTGCTTATCTCCCGCTTGGCACATTGGAATGGCATGGTCCACATATGCCTCTTGGGGCTGACGGAATCCAGTCAAAAGAGTTGTTTGTCCGAGTGGCAGAAAAAGTAGGCGGCGTAGTACTTCCGATGTTGTTTATGGGACCTGATCGTGTGTTTTATGACAGGGGGACTGCGTTTTATGGAATGGATATTAATACCGAAGGCGCACTGAATACATATTGCGTCCAGCAGATGAAAGGCAGTGCCTATTGGATGGAAAAAGGTCAGTTTCAGGACAATCTGCGCAGTATCTTTGCCCAACTGTCCAGAGCAGGTATACGTATCGTAGTCGGACATGGACATGGTCCATCAACAAATGCATTTCAGGAACTAAAGGAAGAAGCAGCAGAAAAATATGCCTGCGCATTTTGACTGCTTGGACATTTGCAGATGATGATCGGTTGAAATATCAGAATGACCATGCCGGAGCGAATGAAACATCTATCGTAATGGCTGTACGTCCGGAGTTGGTAGACTTTGGACAGGTGAAAGAAAATGAAAGTAATCTGATCGGAATCGCAGGACGTCATCCAGTCAGAGAATCATCGTAGCATACGGAAATGAAATCCTTGAGTATACAATGAAAACACTTATTTCAGGTATTGAAAAGGAGTACAAAATACTCAAAGAAAGCTAGATGCAAATGAGTTTGAACTGTTTTATGAAAAAAGAATCCTGCTCGCAGGATTCTTTTTTCAGCATTTGTTGATTTTTTTACAAATTCAAATTTCTTCTCGTAGCAAAGCTACGATATCTGAGTCATTATCCATTGCCGATTTGTCGGTAATTTCTGTTTTCTCCAATTCTTCAACTGAAATTTGAGATTCAGTAATATTGTCTATTATTTTCAAATGAAACACTTCTTTTTTCTCTGCAGCCTACACGTACATTCTATTGTGTTTGTCAACCCTTAAAAAATGGTTAGACCACTTATTGAAAATCTAACCATTTAAGATACGCAATGCTAATCAAATGACATTGGGCTCTGAACAGTTACGCATAAAAAAGGCTGCGCACCTATAGTTCAATATTATTGTTTCATCAACCGATTCCGCCCAGCACTGCGCCGGCAATCAGTGCAACAAGTGCGAGTGGAACAAGGACATATTTTCCAAGTGGCAAGAACCAAGTTCCGATTTTTTTCTCACGTCCAGTATTTACAGCTTTCAGTGCGAATTCTTTATCTGCGATCCAGAAGAACATGATCGCTGCAAGCATTGCTCCAAGTGGGCAGATATAGATAGAAACTGCGTCCATCCATCCGGAGACGATGCCCTGGATGAGAAGTGCGATACAGCAGCCGAATGCTGCAATGATTCCAACAGCTGAGACACGCTTTAATCCGAAACGTTCCTGTAATGTAGCAACCGGAGCTTCGTACAGATTTACAAGTGAACTCATTCCGGCAAAAAGTACGCAGATGTAGAAAATGATTCCTACAATCTTGCCGCCGGGCATTCCGTTGAATACATTGACCAGATAGATAAACATCAGTCCTGGTCCACCGGAAGACAATTCAGCACCGCCGACTGCCATTCCTGGAATGATCACGAAAGCAGCGAGTAAGGCAGCGATTGTATCGAAGATGGCAACATTTTTTGCAGAACTTACCAGGTCTTCAGAATCCTTTAAGTAGGAACCATAGATGACAGTTCCATTTCCGGCAATGGACACAGAGAGAAGAATGCCTGCCCAAAAGCATAGATCCAAAGTCTTGGGTCTAAAAGTCCCTTTGGATTGATCGTGAAGATGTAACGATATCCGGTAGATGAACCAGGAAGGGAGAAAATATATACCCCGAGTCCAAGAAACAGTACGAACAATAACGGCATCATTACGCCGTTGGCACGCTCGATTCCACCGGCAATCCCCATTGCCATGATCACAGCAGTTACAAGGACTGCAATTACAAGCCAAAGGTTATTACCAAAAGCAGAAGCAGTACTGTCGAACATGCCTCCAATTTGATTCATATCTTGTTTCATGCCGGCAATCTGTCCGGTCAGCGCAAGGAAGGTATACTTGAAAATCCATCCGACAACAACTGTGTATCCGATCGCAAGTGCGAGAGAGCCAAGAACCGGAAGCAGTCCGATCAATTCACCTGTTTTCTTATTGCCGGTTCGCATTTCTGTACAGACACCGAAGGCTTTGATTGGTCCACCTTTGGCAGCGCGTCCGAGTGCCATCTCTTCGATCACTCCGGTAGAAGCAATCAATATTACAAATAAAATATAAGGAATCAGAAAAGTCATACCACCCCAGTCTGATACCATGTAAGGAAATCGCCAGATATTCCCCATACCGACGGCAGATCCGATGCAGGCAAGGATAAATCCTGTCCGGCTTTTGAATCCGTCACGTTCTTTCTCATGTTTTCCCATGTGTAGTCCTCCTGTAAAAGTGCGTATACTTTTGTACACGAACGTATTGATGTATTATAGCATATTTACATAAAGAAAAGAAGCACCGAGATGATGCTTCTTTTGGTGTGTGCGCCTAGCGGTGCACATTACGAATCATGCAATATGACAGAAAGAAGAGTCCATCCCTTTCTCAAGCAATCCACTTTCAGTAATTGTTTTATAAATAGCATCTGCAAGTGCTGCATGACCGGATTCATCCAGATGCTCACGGTCAATTTCACTTGGAAGAGCAATTTTTGAAGCGTCTAGAAAACCGGCGTGATAATGAGTGGCAACTTTCCGATATTCCTGTGCAAGCTGTCTGGAAACCTGTTCAGACGCAAGATCGAATTCAGGATCAAAGTCGTCATCTCCAACTCCATTGCCAAGATGGATCGGAGAGATGATCAAGAGTTCAAAGGCTGAGAACTATATTTCTTTGCCTTTTCAATAACCTGAATCAATCCTTTGGCAATCGTTTTGGAAGAAGCATTAAAGTGCGTTTTACAGTCATTTGTTCCTAACATGAGAATCAGAAGATCTATAGGATTGTGAGTCTCTATTGTGATTCCAATCTGGTCTAATCCGCGGCGGCCTTCGCGAAAAGCGTCCGAAAAAT
>ENA-OQMZ01001119-OQMZ01001119.1-human-gut-metagenome-genome-assembly--contig:-NODE-1119-length-10146-cov-2.075956_pt1 | contig 10146 bp, 12 predicted proteins | sample MGYA00242621_ERZ504862 | MGnify/ENA primary metagenome ERZ504862 (study PRJEB26092, sample SAMD00036393) | human gut metagenome | host: Homo sapiens | study: EMG produced TPA metagenomics assembly of... | reverse complement strand
ATGAATACAAGTTGACCAATGCTCATTAAGATTCGTAGAGAATCATTGAGCATTCGTGCTGGGTAAGGATGCAGGAAGGAAAAAACCGGTGGAATAGGTGTCGGTATCCTTCTTCAGATCTCCCACAAATTTTTTAAGAAGGTTCTGTAAAAAAGAAGGCTTTGATATCGGCGGAGAGAGAGAATACGGTGTAGCCCAGCTCTTTTCCCGCAGCAGGAGATCAAACGTGCCCAGGCAAAGAAGATGTTCGAGATCATCGTGGAAAAAGAGGGTCTGGAACTTCTTGGATGGCGTACAGTACCGGTCTTCCCGGAGGTTCTTGGTCATAAAGCGAAAGAGTGCATGCCGTGCATCATGCAGGCATTTGTTAAAAAACCGGAGGATGTGGAAAAAGGTCTTGCCTTTGACCGTATGCTTTACATCGCACGTCGTGAATTTGAACAGAGTAATGATAATACTTACGTAGTTTCCATGAACAGCCGTACCATCGTATACAAAGGTATGTTCCTGGTAGGACAGCTCCGTACCTTCTTTGGCGATCTTCAGAGCCAGGATTACGAGTCTGCCATTGCAGTGGTACATTCCCGTTTCAGTACCAACACGAATCCAAGCTGGGAGAGAGCACATCCGAACCGTTTCATCGTACATAACGGTGAGATCAACACGATCCGCGGAAACGCCGATAAGATGCTTGCACGTGAGGAAAACATGGAGTCTCCGTATCTGAAGGATGAGCTTCACAAGGTCCTTCCTGTAGTTAACCGCAATGGTTCTGACTCTGCAATGCTTGACAATACCCTGGAATTCCTGGTTATGAGTGGAATGGATCTTCCACTTGCAGTGATGATCACGATTCCGGAGCCATGGGCAAACAACGATACGATTTCTCAGGAGAAGAGAGATTTTTATCAGTACTATGCGACTATGATGGAGCCATGGGATGGTCCTGCGTCCATTCTGTTCTCAGATGGTGATGTGATGGGAGCGGTTCTTGACAGAAACGGTCTTCGTCCATCCAGATACTATATCACATCGGATGGCTATATGATCCTTTCCTCCGAGGTTGGTGTTCTTCCTGTGGATGAGGAGAAGATCGTATTAAAAGAACGTCTTCATCCGGGAAAAATGCTTCTGGTTGATACCGTTCAGGGTCGTGTCATTGATGACAATGAGCTCAAAGAAAAATATGCGAAAAAACAGCCTTATGGTGAGTGGCTGGACAGCAATCTGGTACAGCTTCGTGATATCAAGATCCCGAATCAGAGAGTTGTCGAATACACTCCGGAGGAGAGAGCACGCCTTCAGAAAGCTTTCGGATATACTTATGAGCAGTACCGTACTTCGATCCGAAACATGGCATTAAACGGCGCAGAAAGCATCGGAGATGGGACATGATACTCCCCTTGCAGTATTTTCCAAGGAACATTATCCGTTGTTCGATTATTTCAAGCAGCTTTTTGCACAGGTAACAAACCCGCCGATCGATGCGATCCGTGAGGAGATCGTTACTTCTACAAGTGTATATGTAGGAAAAGACGGAAATCTTCTGATCCAGAAGCCGGAGAACTGTCAGGTGCTGAAGATCAACAATCCGATCCTGACCAACACCGATATGCTGAAGATCAAGAATATGAAAAAGGACGGCTTCAAGGTTGTAACACTTTCTACATTATATTATAAGAGCACAAAGCTTGAACGTGCCATTGACCGTCTGTTCGTAGAGGTAGACAAAGCCTTCCGTGAGGGAGCAAACATCCTGGTCCTTTCTGACCGCGGTGTGGATGAGAACCATATGCCGATCCCGTCCCTGCTGGCAGTTTCCGCAGTACATCAGCATCTTGTAAAAACAAAGAAAGAGCACTTCCCTTGCCCTGATCCTGGAGTCCGGTGAGCCGAGAGAGGTACATCATTTCGCAACACTCCTCGGATATGGTGCAAGTGCAGTCAATCCGTATCTGGCACTGGATACGATCCATGAGCTGATCGATACACATATGCTGGATAAGGACTATTACGCAGCCGTTGATGATTACAATCATGCAGTGATCAGCGGTATCGTAAAGATCGCTTCCAAGATGGGTATTTCCACTATCCAGTCTTATCAGGGATCTCAGATCTTTGAGGCAATCGGAATTTCCCAGGATGTGATCGATCGTTACTTTACAGGAACCGTAAGTCGTGTAGGCGGAATCACATTGGAAGATATCGAGGATAATGTAGAAAAACTTCATTCTGAGGCATTTGATCCCCTTGGACTTGCCACAGATCTTACTCTGGACAGCGTAGGTGCCATAAGATGAGAAGCCAGGGTGAGGAGCACAAATATAACCCGCGTACCATTCATCTTCTCCAGCAGTCCACAAAACAGGGCAGCTATGAGATGTTCAAGGAATATACAAAGCTGGTGGATGACGAGGGTCATGGAAACTTAAGAGGTCTTCTGGACTTTAAGTTTGCCAAGGAGCCTATTCCAATCGACCAGGTTGAGAGTGTTGAGGATATTGTAAAACGATTTAAGACAGGTGCCATGTCCTACGGTTCTATTTCTCAGGAAGCACATGAGACATTGGCTATTGCCATGAACCATCTCCATGGAAAATCCAATACCGGTGAGGGTGGTGAAAGTGATGAGCGTCTGGATTCAGCAGGAACAGACAATGACCGCTGCTCTGCGATCAAACAGGTAGCCAGCGGACGTTTCGGCGTTACCAGCCGTTATCTGGTTTCCGCAAGAGAGATCCAGATCAAGATGGCACAGGGTGCAAAGCCGGGTGAGGGCGGACATCTTCCTGCAAAGAAGGTATATCCGTGGATCGCAAAAACCCGTCATTCCACACCGGGAGTCAGCCTGATCTCTCCGCCGCCACATCATGATATCTATCTATCGAGGATCTGGCAGAATTGATCTATGACCTGAAAAACGCCAATAAATATGCGGATATTTCCGTAAAGCTGGTTTCTGAGGCGGGTGTTGGTACGGTTGCAGCCGGTGTTGCAAAGGCCGGTGCACAGACTGTTCTGATCTCCGGATATGACGGAGGTACAGGAGCAGCGCCAAGAAGCTCTATCCATAATGCAGGACTTCCATGGGAGCTTGGACTTGCAGAAACACACCAGACGCTGATCATGAACGGACTTCGTAACCGTGTACGTATCGAGACAGACGGTAAGCTGATGAGCGGCCGTGACGTTGCCATTGCAGCACTTCTCGGTGCAGAGGAATTCGGTTTTGCAACAGCGCCACTTGTAACGATGGGCTGCGTGATGATGAGAGTCTGCAATCTGGATACCTGCCCGGTAGGTGTGGCTACACAGAACCCGGAGCTGCGTAAGAGATTCCGCGGAAAACCGGAGTATGTGGAGAACTTCATGCGCTTTATTGCACAGGAGCTGAGAGAGTACATGGCACGCCTTGGTGTTGCCACCATCGATGAGATGGTAGGTCGTACAGACCTTCTTACAGTTTCTGACAGTGTGCAGGAGCCGCATAAGGGTAAGGTTGACTTAAGTGCCATCCTGAATAACCCATATGCAGGAAAGGGCAAAGTAACCTTTGATCCGAAGGCTGTATACAATTTCAATCTTGAGAAAACTCTGGATGAAAAGTTCTGGTCAAGAAATGTGCACCGGCGATCCAGAAGGGTGAGAAAGTTTCTGTTGATGTAAATGTTACCAATACAGACCGTGCATTTGGTACCATCCTCGGATCTGAGATCACAAGAAATCATAAGGATGGACTTCCGGAGGATACGGTAACTGTAAACTGTACAGGTGCAGGCGGACAGAGCTTCGGTGCCTTTATTCCGAAAGGACTGACATTGAAACTGACCGGTGACAGCAACGACTACTTCGGAAAAGGCCTTTCCGGTGGAAAGCTGATCGTTAAGGTTCCGGAGAAGGCCGGATACAAGGCTGAAGAGAACATCATCGTCGGAAACGTGGCACTCTATGGTGCGACCAGCGGAACTGCATTTATCAACGGTGTTGCCGGTGAGCGTTTTGCAGTACGTAACTCCGGTGCGGTTGCAGTTGTTGAGGGTGTTGGCGAGCATGGCTGCGAGTACATGACCGGTGGCCGTGTGGTAGTTCTCGGAAAAACCGGAAAGAACTTCGCGGCAGGTATGAGCGGCGGTATCGCTTATGTTCTTGATGTGGACAACGTTCTTTACAAGAACCTTAACAAAGCAATGATCTCCATTGAAAAAGTGGAGAATAAATATGATAAAAAAGAGCTTCGTGATCTTATCGAGGCTCATGTGGAGCAACAGGCTCTGAGATCGGTAAGAAGGTGCTGGCTGATTTTGATTCCTATCTGCCTCACTTCAAAAACTCATTCCGGATGAGTACAAGAGAATGATCACATTAAGTGCAAAGCTGGAAGAAAAAGGTCTGACCAGCCAGCAGGCACAGATGGAAGCGTTCTATGAGAGCATCGGCGTGAAACATTAAGGAGGATGAGGAAATGGGAAAGCCAACTGGATTTTTAGATTATGAAAGAGAAACGGCAAAGGTTCTGCCGCCAAAGGAACGTATTCAGAATTTCAACGAATTTCGTATTCCATTAAATAAAGAAAAACAGAAACTTCAGGGAGCACGCTGCATGCCTGCGGCGTCCCCTTCTGCCAGTCAGGTATGATGATCGGCGGAATGGCTTCCGGCTGCCCGCTGCACAACCTGGTTCCTGAGACAAATGATCTTGTGTACACAGGAACTGGAAGCAGGCATTCCTTCGTTTAAACAAGACACACAGCTTTCCGGAGTTTACATCCAGAGTGTGTCCAGCACTTTGCGAAGCTGCATGTACCTGTAACCTGAACGGAGATCCGGTCAGCACAAAGGAGAATGAGAAAGCGATCATCGAGACAGCCTATGCAGAAGGATGGGTAAAACCGCAGATCCCGCCTGTCCGCACAGGAAAGACGATCGCAGTCATCGGAAGTGGTCCTTCCGGACTGGCAGCAGCACAGCAGCTGAACCGCCGTGGCCACAGCGTAACCGTATTTGAGAGAAACGACCGTATCGGAGGACTTCTCCGCTACGGCATTCCGAACATGAAGCTGGAGAAGAAGGTCATTGACCGCAGACTGAAGCTGATGGAAGAGGAAGGCGTGAAATTTGTTACCAATATCAATGTTGGTGTTGACATCACGGCAGAACAGCTTCTGAAGGATTATGACCGTGTCCTTCTCTGCTGTGGAGCTTCTCATCCGAGAGATATCAAGGTTCCGGGAAGAGACGCCAAGGGAATTTACTTTGCAGTGGATTTCCTGAAGCAGGTAACAAAAAGTCTTCTGGATACAGATTTTGCAAAATTCCCATATGAGCTTGCAAAGGGCAAAAATGTTCTGGTCATCGGCGGTGGTGATACCGGTAATGACTGTGTGGGAACATCCATCCGTCTGGGGGCGAAATCTGTAACACAGCTTGAGATGATGCCGCAGCCTCCTGCAGCAAGAACTCCTTCCAATCCATGGCCGGAGTGGCCGAAGGTCCTGAAAACCGATTACGGCCAGGAAGAGGCTATTGCAGTATTCGGCCATGATCCTCGGATCTATCAGACAACCGTTACCGAGTTTATCAAGGACAAAAAAGGAAATGTCTGCAAGGCCAAGATCGTAAAACTGAAAAGCGTAAAGGATGAAAAGACCGGAAGATTCAATATGGTACCGGTTGAGGGCAGTGAGGAAGTGATCCCTGCAGATGTGGTCCTTATTGCAGCCGGCTTCCTTGGCAGCGAGAAATATGTGACAGATGCCTTCCGTGTAGCGCTTACACCAAGAACTAATGTGGAAACAAAACCGGAGCAGTATGCAACAAGCGTAGATCGTGTGTTCACAGCAGGTGATATGCATCGTGGACAGTCCCTTGTCGTATGGGCGATCCATGAGGGACGTGAGGCTGCGAAAGCAGTGGACGAATCACTGATGAGCTATTCATATTTACAGTAAAATAACAGATACCAGGGGCAAAAGGTCAAAAAAACTGTTCGTGTTTCCGCGATAAAGCTTTTGAACTTTTTGCCCCTTTTAAAAAATGGTTGACAAAGAATTGACCGATTGCTATAATTACGTCCATGAACAAGGGTGTTCTTCAGGAGCGGAAGCTCTCTGAAGTGCACCCTTTTTCTGATTTTGAGGGTAATTATTTTGTGTGATGAGGAAATAAAGGAGAGAATACTATGGGGAATTATACCAGAGAAGAGATTCTTGCAATGGCAGAGGAGGAAGACGTAGAGTTCATCCGCCTCCAGTTTACAGATATGTTTGGAACTCTGAAAAATATTGCGATCACAGCAAGAGAGCTTCCAAGAGCCTGGATAACCAGTGCGTTGTATATGGCTCTCATATTGCGGGCATTGTGGGAGAAAAGGAGCCGGATCTGATCCTGTATCCGGATTATAATACTTTTTCAATTCTTCCATGGCGTCCTCAGCAGGGAAAGGTTGCAAGACTGATCTGTGATATGCGCCGTGCAGACGGATCAGAGCATGAGATGAGCTCCAGATATATTCTGAAAAAAACAGCGCAGGCAGCAGAGAAGGCAGGGTATACCTGTTATGTTGACCCGGAATGCGAGTTTTTCCTGTTTCATATTGATGATAACGGAATGCCTACAACGGTTTCTCACGAAAAGGCCGGATATCTGGATGTAAGTCCGGTGGACTTAGGCGAAAATGCAAGACGTGACATGGTACTGACTCTTGAGGATATGGGATTTGAGGTGGAATCCTCTCATCATGAGACAGCACCTGCACAGCATGAGATCGCCTTCATTACGGGGAAGCACGTGAGATGGCAGACGAAGTTATAACCTTTAAGATGGCAGTAAGAACTGTAGCCAAACGTCATGGACTTCATGCGACATTTATGCCGAAGCCAAGACGGGAAGTAAACGGTTCAGCCATGCATATCCATTTTTCACTGTTTAAAAATGGAAAAATATTTTCGTGGATCCGGAGGATCCGTCCAGATTAAGTGAAGAGGCATACTATTTTATCGGAGGTCTTCTGGCTCACAGCCGTGAGATGACTCTGATCACCAATCCGCTTGTAAATTCTTATAAGCGTCTTGTACCTGGATTTGATGCGCCTACAGAGCTGACATGGACGAGAAATAACCAGAATTCACTGGTAAGGATCCCGAGAGTCAATGGTGCTGATACCAGGATCGAGCTTCGAAGCCCGGATGCTGCATCCAATCCATACCTTGTTTTTGCGGTATGCCTGGCAGCGGGCCTGGATGGAATCCAGAAGAAGATCTATCCTACAAAAGCTTCTAATCGTTCTCTTTCCGAGTCGGATCAGAAGGAACAGGGTATCGAGAATTTACCGGAGAACCTGCGGGAAGCGATCACACTGTTTGAGGACAGCAGCTGGATGAAGGAAATCCTTGGAGAAGCTTTCTGCAAACAGTATGCGCAGGCAAAGAGAAAAGAGTGGTTGCGTTATTCCCAGGAGATTTCCGACTGGGAGATCGAGGAGTATCTGTATCGGATCTGATGAACGAGGCATAATGGGACGAAAGAGAGTGGCGGCTTATGAACACGAGTATCGTGATTGCATTACCGAAAATAGAAGATGCAAAAAAGATCCGCACAGTCCTTAACCGATATGGATTCACGGTGGCGGCAGTATGCAATTCAGGTGCCAATGCCCTTGCCAGTATCTCGGAGCTTGATGGCGGCGTTCTGCTTTGCGGTTATCATCTTCAGGATATGTACTACCGTGATCTTCTGGACTATATGCCGGATTATTTTGAAATGCTGCTTATGGCCTCCCGGGGAGTGATCAGTGAGGCGCCAACCTCCGTTTTATGTGTGGGAATGCCTCTGAAGGCCGGAGATCTGGTAAATACGGTGAGCATGATGATCTCTCAGATCGAAAGGCGCTGGAAAAAAGATAAGAAAAAGCCGAAGCAGCGTTCATGGAAAGAACAGAATTATATTTCAAATGCAAAGATGCTTTTAATGGAAAGAAATCACCTGAGCGAGGATGACGCATACCGCTATATCCAGAAATGCAGTATGGATTCCGGAACCAATATGGTTGAAACGGCCCAGATGGTTCTGATGCTTTTATATGATTCTGTGTAAAAAACAACAGGGCGGACAGAAATGATCTGCTCTGAATGCTTGATATCACACCGGATCGGGAAAAATTCCGCAGGGGATTTCCTGATTCGGTGAAACTACTTTGAATTGGAGGATGAGGGAATGGAATTTATGGATGGAATCTGTAAGACTAGAGAATGTGCCTGGGATGTGCTTCTTTCCGAGAGCATGAAAGACCAGGAAGCAACAGTGGAAGGTGCAATACACAGCATCCGTAATATGGGTGACGTGGCATTTGTGATACTTCGAAAAAAAGAAGGGATTTTTCAGACCGTATATGAAAACGACAAGACAAATGTTTCCATTCATGATCTGAAGGAGGCAATGTGTGTGCGTCTCACAGGAACTCTTCATGAGGAAGAAAGAGCGCCTCACGGAAGAGAACTCCGCATCAGCCATGTGGAGATCCTTTCCTCACCTGCAGAGCCTCTTCCGCTGGCCATCGACAAATGGAAGCTGAACACTTCCCTGGAGGCAAAGCTGAATTATCGTCCTATCGCCCTGCGTAATGTGCAGGAGCGTGCAAAATTCAAGATCCAGGAGGCTCTGGTGCGGGCATTTCGTGATTACCTCTATGAGAAGGGGTTCACCGAGATCCATACACCGAAGATCGGAGCCAGAGGTGCAGAGGGTGGTGCAAACCTGTTCAAGCTGAGTTATTTCCATAAACCGGCAGTTCTGGCACAGAGCCCGCAGTTTTATAAACAGATGATGGTAGGTGTTTTTGACCGTGTATTTGAGACCGGCCCTGTATTCCGTGCAGAGAAGCATAACACAAAACGTCATCTGAATGAATATACAAGCCTTGATTTTGAGATGGGCTATATCAACGGATTTGAGGATATCATGGAGATGGAAACCGGATTTCTCCAGTATGCGGTAGAACTTCTTAAGAAAGACTATGCTCATGAGCTTTCCATTCTGAAGGTGGAGCTTCCGAAGGTGGATAAGATCCCGGCAGTACGTTTTTGACAAGGCCAAAGAGCTGGTAGCTGAAAAATATAATCGTAAGATCCGCAACCCATATGATCTGGAGCCGGAGGAAGAAGCGCTGATCGGAAGATATTTCAAAGAAGAATATGATGCTGATTTTGTTTTTGTCACACATTATCCGTCTAAGAAGCGTCCGTTCTACGCAATGGATGATCCGTCAGATGAGAAATTTACATTAAGCTTTGACCTTCTGTTCAAGGGACTTGAGGTAACTACAGGCGGACAGCGTATCCATGATTATCAGATGCTGAAGGATAAGATCGCAGCCCGTGGTATGGATGAAGAGGGTATGGAGCAGTACCTGGATACCTTCAAGCATGGAATGCCGCCTCATGGAGGACTTGGAATCGGACTGGAACGTCTTACCATGCAGATCCTCGGAGAAGAAAACGTTCGTGAGACCTGTCTGTTCCCACGTGATATGAACAGACTTGAGCCGTAATAAGGAGAAAAAAGATGGCAAAGATAATCGATGATGAAACAATGGAAAATGTCTGCATCCTTGCAAAGCTTTCTCTGACAGAGGATGAAAAGGAAAAAGCAAAAGAGGACATGCAGAAGATGCTGGACTATGTAGACAAGCTGGATGAGCTTGACACCTCTTCCGTAGAGCCCATGTCCCATATTTTTGAGGACGAAAATGTATTTCGTGAAGATATTGTGACAAACGGAGACAATCATGAGGCGATGCTTGCCAATGCACCGAAACAGAAAGAAAACCAGTATCAGGTTCCGAAAACAATTGGATAAGACAGGAGACAGGACATGGATTTGGGAAAATTAACCGCATTACAGCTTGCGGAAAAGATCAAGCAGCATCAGATAAGCGTCCTGGACGGTGTGAAATACGTATTTGATCAGATCGAAGCAAAAGAGGACAAGGTCCACGCTTATCTTGATATTTACAAAAAAGAAGCCTATGCAAGAGCAAAAGAGGTACAGAAGGCATTGAGGATGGAACCTATACAGGACCTCTTGCCGGTGTACCTATTGCAATTAAGGATAATATCTGCATCAAGGGGAAAAACAACTACCTGTGCATCG
>ENA-OQMZ01001118-OQMZ01001118.1-human-gut-metagenome-genome-assembly--contig:-NODE-1118-length-10148-cov-3.868077_pt1 | contig 10148 bp, 16 predicted proteins | sample MGYA00242621_ERZ504862 | MGnify/ENA primary metagenome ERZ504862 (study PRJEB26092, sample SAMD00036393) | human gut metagenome | host: Homo sapiens | study: EMG produced TPA metagenomics assembly of... | reverse complement strand
CTCCCCTCGGAGAGGGAAGCTGCCGCAGGCACGGCAGAACTCCCCGCCGACGTGACACTTACCGCCGTGGGCGACCACAAGGCCACCTTCCAGATGGACGGCCAGGACTACGCCACCGACGTCAAACTTGAAGCGTCTACAACCTGTACAACGCGGCCGCCGCGCTCGCCGTGGTACGTGCGGTGATGCAAGACAATGCCGCCGCATCCAAGGCCACCGCCGCAGCCAACGCCTGCGCCGTGTCCGCCGACGAGCTCATCGCCGCCGTTTCCCGCGTCACGCCGGCTTTCGGCCGTGGCGAGGTCATCGACGTCAACGGTTCCCCGGTCGAACTGCTGCTGGTCAAGAACCCGATGGCTTCCGCCTCTCGCTCGCCAGCTTCGACCCGGCCAACGCGGACACCATGATCGCCATCAACGACGAATATGCCGACGGCCGCGACATGAGCTGGCTATGGGACGTGGACTTCACCTCTTTGCGCGCGTCCGGTGTCGCCATGGTCTCCGGCGTGCGCGCCTGGGACATGGCACTGCGCTTGAGGTATGACCAAGTGCCAGTCGCCGATACGAACACCGACCTCGAACAGGCGGTCACCGCATTCGTCAACGCCAATCCCGGCACACGCAAGCACATCTACTGCACCTACACCGCCATGCTCAAAACCCGCGCCGTACTGGGCCGCATCACCGAAGTACGGGACGCGGGCGTGGGCAAGTAACTATCCTCTAGCGCCCGCGCGCCACCTCCCGCCTGCGGGAGGACATGGTGAGGAATAAGACGCTTCCCGTCAGCGGGAAGACATCGACAAGGAGAACGTGACATGGCCAGAACAATTGATGTGGTGTCCCTGTATCCCAAAGACATGAACATCTACGGCGATTCCGGCAACGTGCTGACTATCCGCCGCCGTCTGGAACTGTACGGTTATGAACCGGTCGTCCACCAGTACAATCAAGGCGACGACTGGCCCGACCAGGTGGACCTTATTCTGGGAGGCGGCGGCCAAGACACCGGCCAGAAGAAAATCATCGACGACTTCTACCATCGCGCCGACCTGTTGCGTTCGCTTGCCGCAGACGGTACGCCGATGCTGATGATCTGCGGCCTGTACCAGCTGTTCGGCGAGTACTTTGAAACCGTGGACGGCACCCGTCTGGACGGCATCGGCGTTATCGGTGCTTATACCGTGGGCCAGAACGTGCGTATGATCGGCAATCTTGTTGAGCATTCCGACCAGTTCGGCGATGTGATTGGCTACGAGAACCACTCCGGCCAGACCTTCCTGCGCGAAGCGTTCAGCCACTCGGCACCGTCAATCAGGACGGCCGAGGCAACAATGGCGAAGACCATACCGAGGGCGCGCGCGTGCACAACGTGATCGGCACCTACATGCACGGCTCGTTGCTGCCTAAAAACCCCGCCATCAGCGATTTCCTTATCGAAACTGCCGTGACTCGTCGTTACGGTACGTTCGATACGTCCGATCAGACCCCCGAACAAGCCAAGGAGCTCGCCCGGCTCGATCAAGTAGCCACCAACGCGCGCAAGGCTGCCGCCGAACGTCCTCGGTGAATTCTCGGTGAGTCCTCGGTAAGTACCAATCAGCGAAAAATCAGTCGAAATCAGTCTGAGGGTCTAGTACATTGCCCTGTTGTTTGCGCTAGGCTTGGTGGTACGAGACATGGCACCAGGCCATGTCGGACCTCGAAGGAGGGGTATCATGGCTGATTTTGATCTTCTGGGTGATGGCCTGCGCAAGGTCCTGCTGGCGGGCATCGGAGCCCTTGCCACCGGATACGAGAAGAGCAGCGAGCTCGTCGACGAACTCGTCAAGAAGGGTGAGATTACGGTCGAGCAGGGCAAGGCGCTGAACACCGAGCTCAAGCGCAAGGTGAGCGAGACGGTGGATGACGCCAAGAAGGCCGCCGCCGAAGCCGGCGACAAAGCTGCTGCCGCAGCCGACACCAGTGCCGCCGACAAGCCCGCTGACGAGGCAAGGCCGAGTGACCAAGCCCACACGCGCTACGCCGGAATCAGGGTCGACCCCGCTTTCCAGCAGGGTCGACCCTATTCTGACGCCTGCGAAAGCCGAACGTGAGGCGGCGGCGAACCGGTCCGTCGACACGTCGGACACGCTCAAGCAGACCGTTACCAAGGCGACTCCGAGCGTATCCGACGAAACGCTGGCACTGTTCGGACGCAGGAACGATTTCGCCACGCGCTACCATCTGACGCGCCGTGGCAAGATCAAACGACTGGGGCAGATCACCAGAATCGTCGAGCAATTCGACGTGCTGCACGGCCTGACTCCGGTCAAAATGCGCCTCATGTTCGAGGCGCTCGGCCCCACGTTCGTCAAAGTGGGCCAGATTTTGTCGATGCGCTCCGAGATTCTGCCGCAAAGCTTCTGCGACGAACTCGCCAAACTGCGCGCCGACGCCGACCCGATGCCGTATTCCACGGTGTTGGATGTGCTTGCCGCCGAATACGGGCGTCCCGCCGACGAGGTGTTCGCGCATATCGATCCCAAGCCGTTGGGCTCTGCTTCACTGGCGCAAGTGCATCGCGCCACGCTGAAAACCGGCGAAGATGTGGCCGTTAAGGTGCAGCGCCGGGTGTGCGCGAAACCATGGCCCAGGACGTCTCCATCATGCGCTCCATAGCCAAGGCCGCCACTAAGGTGATTCGCACCTCACAGATCGTGGACCTGAAGGGCGTGGTCGAGGAGCTGTGGGACACCTTCGAATCGGAGACTGACTTTCTGATCGAGGCCCGCAATCTCGCCGAATTCAAGCGTTTCGCCGCCCGATTCAAATACATGGACTGCCCGACGGTGTACGCCGAACTGTGCACCGAGCATGTGGTGGTCATGGAGTACATCGACGGCATCTCCGTCTCCCACCCGGGCCAGCTCGTCGATGCTGGTTATGACTTGAAGGAGATCGGCACCAAGCTCGTCGACAATTACGCCACGCAGATTCTCGACGACGGCTTCTTCCACGCCGACCCACATCCCGGCAATATCATCATCCGGGGCGGCCAGATCGTACTTATCGACCTCGGTATGACCGGTCGGCTCGACCAGCGCACCCGTGCAGTCCTCAAAGAAATGATTTTCGCCGTCGCCAAACAGGATTCGCCCTCTCTGGCCGAGGGACTGCTGCGATTTGCCGGCACCGAGGCCGATCCGGAGGACTATCCCGCGCTATTGGCCGATTTGGACGTGATCGTCAAGGAATTCGGCACCGTGGATCTGGCCGAACTGGACATTGCCGCCTTCCTGACCGCACTGACGCAGATGGCCGGCCGCCACAACATCGAGGTGCCCAGTACGGTGACCACCGTCGGCCGCGCGTTGGTTACGCTCGAAGGCTTGCTGGACGAGTTCATTCCTGATGTGAATATGATCGAAATCATTTCCGACCATATCGCCACGTCGAAATCGCTGAAGAACGCCACCAAAGACGAGATCAAGTCGCTGGGCGTTGAGGGACATCAGGCTTTGCATGCCACGCTCGGCACCATGACCGAACTCAAGACCGTGGCCCGTATGCTGACCCGTGGTCAGTTGCGCGTCAACATGGAACTGGTCGGCTCCGAAGAGCCGTTCCAGCTGCTTTCGGATATGGTGAATCGTCTGACGATGGCCCTGATTGTGGTCGGTTTGTTCGTTGGCTCGTCGATTGTCTACTACGCCGGCATGAAGCCGATTATCTTCGGCATTCCGGTCATCGGCTTCATGGGCTACGTCGTGGCCTTCGCCCTCGGCGTATGGATCGTCATCGACATCTACTTAAAGGGGCGCAAAACCAAGAAGCGGTAGGGTATCGATTGATATCAGTCCAGCGGGAGGGTGGATTCGCGCTGGATAAGGTGGCAGGGTACGTAGTCGACACCGTGATGCGGGTTGCCGTCGATGGCATCGACCAAGTATCGTGCCGCACGCCGTCCGATGGTTTCGGTTTCGTTGTCGATCGACGTCAGTGCGGGCCTCGAGCTGGAGGTCAGTACCGACCAGTTATCGTGGCCGATGACGGCGACGTCATCCGGGATGCGCAGTCCCTGCTGCTTGAGCACGTCAATGCAGCCTCGGGCCAGTTGGTCGTTTTGGCAGACCACTGCATCGAACTTGACCCCTTGGTCGAGCAGCAGGCGGGTGGCGGCGCGGCCCCAGCCTTCGTCCATTTGCCGTACCGGATTGGCCCGGCCGGTTCGATGCCTAGCTCAGCCAGTGCCTCGAGCGCGCCCTTGGTGCGGTCGGTGGCAGCGGTATAGGTTTCGTCGCCGCCGATAATGGCGATGTGCCGGCGGCCACACGAGATGAGATGGTTGATGGCCATGCGGCCGGCGTCCACGTTGTCGCAAGTGACCGAGCAGTCTTTGGGGTCGGTGGAGGGGCCGTAGACGTAGACCAGTGGCACGCCCCAGTCATGGCCAAGCGTGGGCCTGGGGTTGGTTTCGCACTGCACGATGAGCAGTCCGTCGACCTTGAGGGACAGCAGTTTCTCGACATGCTGACGTTCCAAGGCGGCGTCGCCACGAGCGTTGGCCAACAATACTGAGGTCGATTGGGCTCGCAACTCGTTCTCCGCGCCGATAAGAATCGGTGTGGAGAAACGACCCTGCAGATCGGAGGTGACCAGGCCGATGGTGCCAGTAGTGCCTCGAGCCAGGGATTGGGCAAGCTTGTTGGGAGAGTAGTTGAGTTGCTTGGCGGCATCCAGTACACGCTGCTTGGTTTCTTCGCTGATACGGGGTTTGTTGTGCAGTGCCTTGGATGCAGTGGCCGTCGAGACTCCGGCCAATGCCGCCACATCCTCAAGTCGCGCTGCCCGTCCGGTTGCTGGCTGGGTCATCATGCTCGATTCCTTGGTTCTTCAGCAGTATATAACGCATTGTTTTGCGATGAAATACCTTATACGGTGTGGTGCGCCATTGCATCTGGGAATAATTGTAGCTTCAATGCGAAAACTTTCGCAAACATCTTTTTTTCGGCGTGGCGTAGTCAGGGAAATTGTTCAAGTGCAAGGTAAGTGAAAGAAAGCGTTACTTCCATGTTCGCTTTTGTTTGATTTGCTCGACACGCCGGAATAATCATTGATATTAAGCCAATTCAAGCACGTTATTCATAGTCGAATCACAGTCTCGAACCCGTTTGATGTGAGAAAAAACGCGAAAATGCGAAAGCGCTTTTGCAAAAACTTCCATGTTCGTTTATATTGAGAAAAGGCTTTCGCAGTGTTACCTGCTCCGGGCAAAGGAGCGAGCAGGGCGAAACCAAGGAGGCGGACCGTCCGCCACCGCCTCTCATAGTTGAGCGGATATATAGAGAAAGAAGCGAACATGGTGTCTTTCAATAAACTGACCCGTACTCTTGCTGGCATCGCTGCCGCCGCGTTGATCGTTCCGCTGGCCGCCTGTGGTGGCTCCGGCAATGGTGGCACTGCCACCGCCGAAGGTATCCCGGCCAAGGGCACCGACGATGGTACCGAGATCACCCTGTGGACCCGTTCCCCTCTGGAGCGTCAGGCCAAGAACGTGGTCGAGGCTTACAACAAGAGCCACAAGAACCAGTCAAGCTCGAGATCATCCCGAACGACGATATGGAAGGCAAGGTCGGCGGCGCTTCGCAGACCGACTCCCTGCCTGACATCCTCGCCGGCGACGTGGTCCGTATTCCGTACTGGGCTTCCGAGGGCATCTTCACCGACATCACCAAGCAAATCGATGGCCTGGACAACAAGGCCGACCTGCAGCAGGGCCACATCGAAGCCGGTACTGTTGACGGCGCCGAGTACACCCTGCCGTTCATCACTGACGTTTCCGTGATGGTCTGGAACAAGAACCTGTACAAGGAAGCCGGTCTGGACCCGGAGCAGGGTCCGAAGAGCATCGACCAGTTCGTCGAGCAGGCCAAGAAGGTCGCCGCCCTCAACAAGGATGGCGTCGCAGGCTCCTACCTCGCCGGTCAGTCCGGTGGTGCTCTGGTCTTCGACCTCTTCCCGTCCGTGTGGGCTGACGGCGAATCCGTCATGAACAAGGATGCTCCGAGGCCACCCTGGACAACGACTCCATGAAGGGCGTCTTGGACGCTTACAAGGAGCTGGCCAACACCACCAACGGCCTGGGTGCAGGCTCCAAGGAAGAGACCGGCGCCACCTGGACCGCTCCGTTCGCGAACGGCAAGATTGGCGTTATGCCTTACCCGAACACCTCCACCACTGCTCTGTTCGATGCTGAGAAGGACGGCGGCTTCGAGGTCGGCGTTGCTCCGATCCCGGGCACCAAGGAAGGCAAGACCTCCACGTTCCTCGGCGGCGATGCATGGGTATCTCCAAGGACTCCAAGCACGTTGCTCAGGCCTGGAACTTCCTCTACTGGCTGATGCATCTGACGCTCAGAAGGAAGTCTTCGCTGACCAAGCGACACCGCCTCCAACATCCAGACCCTGAAGACCGCTTACAAAGACGCTGACCCACGCATCCAGACCATCAACTCCGTGATTATCGACGGCAACGGCCAGACCCCGAAGTCCCCGGCCTTCAACGAAGCCTTCAACGCCGCTGGCTCCCCGTGGCAGCTGCTCGTGCAGAACGCCGTGTGGGGTTCCGGTGACCTCAAGGCCGACAACAAGGCCGTCACCGACGTCCTGTCTGCCCAGTGATTCGGTGGTGATGCTCCTCACCATCACTCATCAAATCACAGCAATAACTGAATAATAACTGAACAGATTGAGCCGGTCCCTCCCTTGTGAGGGCAGGAGCCGGCTCAACCACATAATCGAACTTCTATCTTCTTCTTCATTCCTTCTCTTCCTTCATCACTACATACCTTATGAATGCGGTGTGTTGGCGGGGCTTCGGAGTCCTCCTTCCTCGAAGCCCTGACATCGGATTGCATTCGGATTCCGTGATTACCATTTCACAGTAATTTCCCAAAGGAGAGAGAAACATGTCGAGTGTTTCCAAGAGCGCCGGGGCTGTGCCCGTGCATAAGTCCAAGGCGAAGGCGGCGCAGACCAGGCGAGGTCTGCTGTACGCACTTCCGGACTGGCTGATGATTATCGTCCTGTTCTTCGTGCCGATTGTTCTACTGGTCGTCATGGCCTGCTCTCGTTGGAGCCTGCTGGGTGGCAACCGCGGCGTGAACTTCCCGGACAACTTCGTCAAGGTGTTCGAGAACAAATTGTTCTGGCCCTCGATTTGGTTCACGCTCGAGTACACCGTGATCGTCACGATCTTCCTGTTGGTCCTTGGCCTGGGCATGGCCATGATTGTGCAGGAGAGCTCGAAGTGGAACAACGTGCTGCGTACCTGCTTCCTGCTGCCGTCCGCGACGGGCCTGGCGTCCGCGTCCCTGCTGTTCTACGCCCTGTATTCCCCGCAGGTGGGCCCTGTCACCAAGATTCTGAGCTCGTTGGGCCTGATGCAGGAGGGTGGTTCGGTGCTGGCCACCGGCCAGTCGGCCCTGTGGGCCACGATTATCGTGATTGTTTGGCGTTTCTCGGGCTACTACATGCTGCTGATGATGATCGGTCTGCAGGCCATCCCCGGTGATCTGTACGAGGCGGCCCGCATGGACGGCGCCGGTTCCTGGCGTATCTTCCGCTCCATCACCCTGCCGCTGATGAAGCCGACCATCGTGATGTGCCTGGTCTACTGCGTGACCGGCTCGATCCTCGCGTTCGATCAGTTCTTCATTCTGACCAAGGGTGGTCCGAACAACTCCACCATGACCGTGGTGCAGCTCATCTACAACTTCGCCTTCGATTCCAAGAAGGATCTGGGTATGGCCGCGGCGCTCTCGCTGATCGTGCTGGTGGCCCTGGTCATCATCAACTCCATCCAGATGCGCGGCATGCGCGACAACACCAAGTGAGAAAGGGGAGGTAACACATTATGACTACCCCATTGTGGAAGCGCGTCATCGCCCGGATCCTTGAGGCCCTGCTGGCCATCATCTTCATCAGCCGCTGGTCTGGGTCATCATCTGCTCGTTCAGCCCGCAGGCCGGTTCGGCCCAGTCCAAGGGCTGGGGCGTGGCCAACTACCTGACCCTGTTCGGTTATCAGGAAGGTCTGCCCAAGTACCTGTTCAACTCGATAATCGTGACCCTGGTCGCGGTCGTGTTCTCCGTGGTCGTCTGCACACTGGCCGGCTACTCGTTCTCCCGCTTCGACTACCCGGGCCGCAACCTCGGCTTCATGGTCACCTTGTCCATCCTGATGGTGCCGTACGCCTCGCTGCTGATCCCGCTGATGGTCTGGTACAAGGACATCGGTCTGAACGACAGCCTGCTGGGCGTCGGCCTAGTCATCACCCTGTTCCAGCTGCCTATGAGCACGTTCATCATGCGTAACGCATTTGACGCGATCCCGAAGGACATGGAAGAGGCCGCCATGGTCGACGGCTGCAACAGCCTCCAGGCCTTGTTCAAGATCCTGGTGCCTGTGGTCAAGCCTTCGATGGTTACGGTCGGCCTGCTCGCCTTCCTTGAAGCATGGAACAACTTCATGATTCCGCTGTACTTGAGCTCTTCGTCCAAGTCCACCCTTCCGCTGGCGATGGTGAACATGCGTCAGCAGACCATGGGCGTCATCGATTACGGTGCCACCGAGGCCGGCGTCGTGATCCTGCTGATTCCCTGCGCCATCCTGTTCCTCGCACTCCAGAAGTACTACGTCAAGGCGTTATGTCGGCGACCGTGAAGCTGATCATGAACGTTACAATCACTTCCCCGTTCTGGAAGCGGCGTCGCGACCAGATTGTCGAATCCGTCATCCCCTACCAGTGGGGCGTGATGAACGACGAAATCGACACCACAGTGCCCGACGACCCGGCCGGTAACCAGCTGGCTGACAGCAAAAGCCACGCGGTCGCCAATCTGAAGGTTGCCGCCGGCGAATTGGACGACGAATTCCACGGCATGGTGTTCCAGGATTCCGACGTCTACAAGTGGCTTGAGGAAGCCGCTTATGCGCTGGCCTACCATCCGGATCCCGAACTCAAGGCGCTGTGCGATCGCACGGTCGATCTCATCGCCCGCGCTCAGCAGCCGGACGGCTACTTGGACACTCCGTACCAGATCAAGTCCGGCGTATGGGCCGACCGCCCGCGCTTCAGCCTGATTCAGCAAAGCCACGAGATGTATGTGATGGGTCACTACATCGAAGCCGCCGTCGCCTACCATCAGGTGACCGGCAACGAGCAGGCCCTTGAAGTCGCCAAGAAGATGGCCGACTGCCTGGATGCCAACTTCGGTCCCGAAGAAGGCAAGATTCATGGCGCCGACGGCCACCCGGAAATCGAACTCGCCCTCGCCAAACTGTACGAGGAAACCGGCGAAAAGCGTTACCTGACGCTCTCCCAATACCTCATCGACGTGCGCGGCCAAGACCCTCAGTTCTACACCAAGCAGCTGAAGGCCCTGAACGGCGACAACATCTTCCCCGACCTCGGCTTCTACAAGCCACCTACTTCCAGGCCGCCGAACCTGTGCGCGACCAGCAGACCGCGGATGGCCACGCCGTGCGCGTCGGCTACCTGTGCACTGGTGTGGCCCATGTGGGCCGACTGCTCGGCGATCGGGGACTGATCGACACCGCCAAGCGTTTCTGGAAGAACATCGTCACCCGTCGTATGTATGTCACCGGCGCGATTGGTTCCACCCACGTGGGCGAGTCGTTCACCTACGACTATGATCTGCCGAACGACACGATGTACGGTGAGACCTGTGCTTCCGTGGCTATGAGCATGTTCGCCCAGCAGATGCTCGACCTCGAGCCCAAGGGCGAATACGCCGACGTGCTGGAGAAGGAACTGTTCAACGGTTCCATTGCCGGCATCTCGCTCGACGGCAAGCAGTACTACTACGTCAATGCACTGGAGACCACGCCTGACGGACTGGATAACCCGGACCGCCACCACGTGCTCTCCCACCGTGTCGACTGGTTCGGCTGCGCATGCTGCCCGGCCAACATCGCCCGACTCATCGCTTCAGTGGACCGTTACATCTACACCGAGCGCGACGGCGCAAGACCGTGCTGAGCCACCAGTTCATCGCCAACACAGCCGAATTCGCTTCCGGCCTGACGGTCGAGCAGCGTTCGAACTTCCCGTGGGATGGCCATGTGGAATACACGGTGAGCC
>ENA-OQMZ01001117-OQMZ01001117.1-human-gut-metagenome-genome-assembly--contig:-NODE-1117-length-10152-cov-1.239501_pt1 | contig 10152 bp, 13 predicted proteins | sample MGYA00242621_ERZ504862 | MGnify/ENA primary metagenome ERZ504862 (study PRJEB26092, sample SAMD00036393) | human gut metagenome | host: Homo sapiens | study: EMG produced TPA metagenomics assembly of... | reverse complement strand
CTCTTTTCAATTTCAACTCTTTTTCATGCTCCTGTAAAATATCATAATAGTATTTTACTTTATCATTCTGCATTACTTTTGGCAATTCATTCCATTTTTTCATATATACTATCCTTATAAGTATCCGTAAACTTTCACTCAAAACTACAGACATTCTTTAATGATTTAATAATATACTCCACATCTTCATCTGATAACTTCGATGTGAAGTGGAAGTGTAATTTCATTTTCAAACATTGCATAAGCGTTCGGGTAATCTTTAATATCAAAGCCAAGATTCTTATACGCTGTCAGAAGCGGCAGTGGTTTATAATGTACATTCGTCGCAATTCCCTTTTCTGCCATCTTCTTAATAATCTTGTTACACTCTTCTCTTGTCTTTCCATTCACACGTACAAGATACAGATGTCCACTTGACTGACTATTTTCTGTATAATGCTCAAGAACTGTAACATTTTCATCCTTTAAAGCTTCATTGTATTTCTCAATGATTTCTCTTCTTCTCGCAAGGAGTGCCGGATATCTTCTCAACTGTGCAAGTCCGAGTGATGCCATGATATCAGTCATATTACATTTAAAATAAGGTGCTACAATGTCGTATTCCCAAGCTCCAAGCTGAGTCTTTGCCAAAGCATCCTTAGACTGACCATGAAGTGAAAGAAGCATAAACTGCTTGTATAACTCTTCGTTATCTACACCATCAATATCTCTCCAAGTCGCTGCACCACCTTCAGCTGTTGTAAGGTTCTTCACTGCATGGAAAGAAAAGCTTGTGAAGTCAGCAATACTTCCGCACATCTTGCCATTCTGCTTTGCACCCATTGCATGTGCAGCATCTGAAAGAATTGCAATACGTCCCATCTTCTTCTGAATGTCAGTTTTTGGCTGGAAAAGATATTTCTTTTCTTCTGCAATCTCAAATGCTCTTGTATAATCACAGATTCGTCCACCCAAATCTACCATAATGATTGCTTTTGTCTTTTCCGTAACTGCTGCCTCTACCTGATCCATATTCATCTGGTAGGAATCTTTGTCGACGTCTACCATGACAATTTTCGCACCGACATGAGCAATCACACTTGCAGTTGCAGTATATGTATATGCGGTTGTGATTACTTCATCGCCTTCTCCGACTCCAAGCACACGAAGAATTAATTCTGCTGCAGCTGTCGCAGAATTCAAACAAGCCACCTTGCTTGTTCCCATATATTCTGCCAATTCCTTCTCAAATCTCTTTGTCTTTGGTCCGGTTGTGATCCAGCCACTTTTCAGTGCATCAACAACTTCTGCTATCTCTTCTTCTGTTATATCCGGTGGTGAAAATGCTATATGTTCTGTTTTCCATTATATTAATCTCCATTACAGGTTTTTCATGACTGATTTTTCCAAGTTCACGTAATTCCTTATTCACTTCTTCATCTCGTTTCAAGTCTTCCTGTCTGATATGATAAGTTGGAACGATTTCGGATACGATCTGCTTTACATTCAAGCTTTCATTCATTGCTGCCTCTTCCAGTTCTCGTAATCCACTCAGGAAATGCACTTCATTAAACTCAAGTGGTTTTCCAATATAGATTAGATTATTATCAGTCTTCTGAATTCCTTCCTCTTTTACCAGAAGTTCCTCATACAATTTTTCTCCTGGACGCAATCCTGTATATTTAATATCCATATCCACACCAAGTGTATATCCTGAAAGACGGATCAGGTTTTTCGCAAGATCTGCAATCTTCACAGGTTCTCCCATATCTAATACGAAAATTTCTCCTCCCTTAGCAAACGCACCCTGCTTCAAGTACAAGTGATACTGCTCCGGAATTGTCATGAAATAACGAATGATGTCCGGATGTGTAACTGTAAGCGGACCTCCTGCAGCCATCTGACGCTTGAACAATGGAATAACACTTCCATTACTTCCAAGAACATTTCCAAAACGTACTGCTACATATTCTGTCTTAGAGTATCTATTGAATGTCTGAATGATCATCTCACACATTCTCTTAGATGCACCCATAATGTTTGTCGGATTAACTGCTTTGTCCGTTGAAATAAGAACAAATCTCTTTACTCCGAACTTGTCTGCAGCTCTCGCTGTCTTATAAGTTCCAAATACATTGTTCTTAATTGCCTCGTTCGGACTATCCTCCATCAGCGGAACATGTTTATGTGCAGCCGCATGATAAATCACGTCCGGTCTGTATGTTTCTATAACGGATTCAATACGGCTTGTGTTTCTTACAGATCCAATCAACACGGTCAAATTCAACTCTGGATGGTTTAATTTCAACTCCTGCTGAATATCATACGCATTATTTTCATAAATATCAAAAATGATCAATCTTGATGGTTTATATTTTGCTATCTGACGCAAAGTTCACTACCGATAGAACCGCCACCACCAGTTACCATGATGCATCTACCTTCAATAAATCCGCGCACACTTTCCAGATCTACTTTAATCGGATCTCTCCCAAGTAAATCTTCGATAGAAACATCTCTTAGTTTTGAAACACTCACATCCTCTGTGATCAACTGGTACATACCCGGAAGGATTTTCAGCTTACAAGTTGTCTGATTACAGATGCGAAGGATGTCTCTTGTTACTTTCGGAGATGCAGAAGGGATTGCAAGAATAATCTCATCAACTTCATATTTCTTTGCTACATCTAAAATGCACTCTCTGCCACCAAGAATACGAACACCGTGAATCAGTTTTCCTTTCTTGTGTGGATTATCATCAATAACGCCTACTACCTTACTGTTCAAATGTGCACTGTACTTCAGTTCCTGAATGATCATACTTCCGGCTTCACCAGCTCCGATCACTAATGTATGATATACGTGACCTTGAGGTTTTCTTAGTCCACTTTTCAATACCCAATAAATCTATATGAAAATCTTGTTAAAACTGTAGTGCTGAGTAGCAAAAAAAAGTAAAATACATGAAAGCTTCTCGGAACAGGAAGAACTAAAAGTTGCATTCCAAACCCTTGGCATACTGTTGACAAGAAGCAAGCAACGCCTATCATCGTCAATTCTCTTAATCCTGCAAAAGACCAAACACTATTATACAAATTTAAAATCATAAATATTACAAGTGTTGAAATTATTCCAATAGGCAAATAGGATTTCATACTATGAATATATTCTTTTGGAATCCACGAATAATGTAATTCATATCGAAGTATTAATGACAAATATGAATGAATAATAATTGTTAATATATCTACTCCGCATAGTAAAATCATTCGATTTCTGGAATTATGCAAATTAAGTATCTTTTCATCTTTATATCCTTCTTTTATAAATTGTTACGATTTTTTTACATACGGTTATATAATAACAAATTTTATATCATTTTACAATACATCATCTTATCTCTTTTTTATGACTTTTGATGATTTTTTCTTATTATACTCTTATTTTCTCAAAAAATACCCCAAAATAGTTGAATAATTCCTCGCTGACTCTCCATTCATATGACCATCATAATCTGTATATTTTGTAATATCATGTGAAAACAAATCATAGTATTCCGTATTAAAATTCAGATATTCTACCTCATAGAATAAAACAGCACTCCAAAAATTGCCAATCCGTTATATTGATCTGGATTTCCAAATATCGCATCCACAAACACCGCTGACCAGTCTGCAAGAATCATCTTCTTAAAAAATCCCCAAAAAATACGCTGAATTCCTCTGCAAATTCTCTGTAGATCAAAGGAATGTCCTTCGTATAATTGTTCTGCTAATCTACTATGTCTCCCAATCGGTCCCTATAAAATTTGTGGGAAATAGGATACGAACAATGTATAACGGAAAATATTTTTCTCTGCATGATCTCTTTTCCAATATATGTCAAGCAAATATCCTGATGTTTGAAACGTGTAAAATGAAATACCTAACGGCAATAAAATCTGCATTCCAAAATTAAGAATCAGCCCTATGATCAGATATCGTTTTGCTTTCTTTTTATCTTGATTCACTTCATGTTCTATCGCCACTCCACAGAGATAAGTGATTATCGTTGAGAAAAGTAAAAATGGAAAGTACTTTGTCCCTGCAGCAAGATAATAAATTTAGCTTGTTAAAAGAAGCCCCCACCATCGCATCTTTTTTGGAAACAGGTAATACAAAAGCACAGCCCCGGCTACAAATATAATAAATAAATTTGATACTAATGACATATTTCTTCTTATACCTTAAAAGGGATGGGAACACACGGCCCCCATCTCTTTTTCTCTTTCTTAATTAATTATTCAAGAATACTTTCTGCATTCTTACTGTTCTAGTATAAGAATCCATCATCCAAACATGCGTCATCTCCTGATGAATCGGAAGAACCCTGCCCCGCATCACTGCTTGGTTCACTTGCTCCAACTCATTCTTTCCATTTCCTTCCCTGTTGAAATAACTTAGTTATCAATTTTTACATTTTCTTGAGCTTTTGTATCATCTTCACAATATCAACACCATATCCTTTGGCAGCTGCCCATCCTTTTTTTCTTAGGATTATTAGGTATACTTAACCATTCTACATAAATTGCACTTCCTCGTTCAACATACTTAAAACGATTATCTACGCATGTCTGATTTAAAGATTTTGTTGATCCATATGCCTTCAAATGCTGAATTTGTGCACGTACACCCTCTCTTACATCTTTAAATGATTCACCTGAAACACTATTTCCTGTTGCTCCCATGCCCGCAAAATTATACTGCTCTGCTTTCACAACACCTGTAAATTGTAACCAACCTGTCTCTTTCATCGCCTGTACAAATGCAACTTCTGCTTTAATTCCTTCTGCCACAGCTTCTTCGTAATAAATCTGACAAAAATCTCTGATTGTAGCCGCCCCACCTTTTCGCATTACATCTTCCGGATAAGCTTTCTTACTTGCCTCAAAATAAGCTACCATCTGATCCACTGTTACTTCGGTATCTCCTTCAATCAAATACGTCCCCTCAACAACATTAGAATTTGTATTCGAATTGTTTGTGCCGGCACTTCCATTTATTTTGTCATCATTTATCCCTGGAATCTCATCATATTTCTTGGTAGAATCATACATTCCATCATCATTAAAGAAATACCATGTTCCATCTATTTCTGCCAACCGGTTTTCATTGCTCCATCGTCTGTTCCACCAAAGTAATACCAATCGCCACCTACTTTTGCAAAACCGGTTCGCATTGCTCCATCATTGGATTCACCAAAGTAATACCAGTTTGTTCCCAGCTTTTTCCATCCAGTCTGCATGTAGCCGTCGTCTGCACTCCCCAAATAGTACCATGTGCTTCCAACTTCTGCCAGTCCAGTTTCATTGCTCCATTCTCTTTATCACTAAAATAATACCAGGCTCCACCGATTTTCTGCCAACCTGTTTGCAGATATCCACCATTTGAACTACCTAGATAGTACCAGGACTCTCCTATTTTCTGCCAACCGGTCTTCATTGCTCCATCATTAGCTTCACCAAAATAATACCTGTCTCCACCAATCTTCTGCCAACCGATTCGCATTGCTCCGTCGTCAGATTCACCGAAATAATACCACTTGGTTCCTATTTTTTGCCAACCAGTTAACATATATCCACTTGAATTAAAATAATACCAATTGGTTCCTATTTTTTGCCAACCGATTCGCATAATTCCATCATCTGTTCCACCTAGATATGACCACTTTCCACTAATTTTCTGCCAACCAGTCTCCATATAGCCATTAAAATCAAAATAATACCAGCTTCCACTAATCTGTGCCCACTGATTTTTCAAATAGCTTGTTCCAGATGCATACCACCAACCAGTATAATCCTTATACACTGTCCCTTTGACAGACCAAAATATTTCGCAATTCCAGTCGCATCGGCAACACCAAGTTTCTTCAGTCCAGCTTCATTATTTAGAAATTATTTACATCCGATGTATTGGTCACAAACGCATGTTCCACTATAATTCCCGGAATTCCATGCTCCTTTGCAGAAATCTGAACTGTAAAATAATCTGAAAGAGAGCCATCCTCATAACGTTCATTCACAGTTGTATTTTTTGAATAAATTTTTCTTTCTTCCAGTCCCAGCCCAACAAGTTCTGACTCGATCAGTGTAGCCAGTTTCTTTCCGTCATTTCCGACCTGTGGTTTCCAGTTTGTGTTCGGAATGATTATTTCTGCACCTTTTGCTGCTGAAGATAGAGATGAATTCAAATGAAAGCTGACATAGACACTTGCTCCAGCTGCCGCTGCATCAGCTACTCTCTGATCAATATCGTGAGCAGAACTTCCGCCCGGATGCGGACAGTCTGCTGTTGTTCTTGTCATGTAGACTGATACGCCTGCATACTCTTCCAGTTCTGCTTTACAATACTGTGCAATCTTTAATGTAAGGACTTCTTCTCGTACGCCGTTTGCTGATGCGCCAACGTGTGTTGAATCATGTCCTGGATCAAGTGCTACTACAATATTAGATGACTGTGTCTGAACTCCGTCATCACTCATCATTGCTGGAATTTCCTGTTCTGCCTGAACAATTGCCTCCTCGATACTTGACTGCTCAGTAACATTTCCGGATTCATCAATATTGTATGCCGCAATATCTGCTGATACCTCTTCCTCACTTACCGGCTGTAACTCTTCGATTCCTTCATATTTTTCATCTACGCCAAAGAGTGCTTCTATTCCAAGATCTGCAAGGGAATAATCATATACATTTCCCGCAATTGTAACGTGCAGTTCTGTAACAGAATAGACTCCCTTTTCCTGCTCTGTATAAGCTCTTTCAAACAGATATATATCATCTGTTTCCTGTGCTGCAGTCCACACTTCTTCTCCTACTGGTCCCTGCACAGTTGCGGTCATCTGTTCAATCCCCTCGGAACCGTCTCCCCAGGATACCACTACCTTCTGTGTATTCGGTGTTTCCAGATAAGGCTGATCTATGTACATATAATTTAGGCGCTGTTCAGTACTGGCTGCCTGATCTGCTTCATCTGTTATTTCATCTACTGCATTCTCATCTACATGGTCCGTAGCTGTCTCCGCTCCCATCACTGCTGACTCTGCCGGAGTCTCAGCCCATGCCGTCACCGGTAGCGCTGTAATAGACATTGCCGCTGTCAACAATAATACCGTACATTTTTTTATAAATTTTTCACTTTTTTCACATCCCCGCTTCCTATTGCTTTGTCATATAACCTGCCAGAACTGCACCACTTGTCTCAAATGTACGTCCTGCTTCTGTTATCTTGATTTTCTCACACTGGAAGCTGTCCAGATACGTGTTTACAACACATGCAAGCACTTCTGTTTCTCCTGTTGTTCCCATGGAACGAATATAATTCCCAAATTCTTCATCTACATCAAGATCTATCGTCTTCTCTTCTTCGTTCACTTTGAAAGATTCATCCCACATTCCGGAGTGATCACTGACTTTTCCTGAAGTAATGACCAAATCTTTTCTTCATTTAAAGAATCTGTCTCCACATCTTCTGTCTGGATCTCTCCTGAACTCATATTGATAGAATAAATCTTCATTGACACTTTTTGTTTTCTCCGATTCTTCTTTCTTATCGTCTGTCTGTTCTGTATCGTTCTTTGTATCACTCTTATTTTCATCGTCTGTCTTCGTAGTATCCTGACTTTCTACCTGTTCCGGATTTTTTGTATCCGTGCTGTCTTTCTTTCCACAGCCTGTCGCAAGTACCGCTGTAAGGCAGCACATCGCATAAAACAACTTCCTCTTATACATTTTTGCTCCTCCTCCACTATCGCAAAGCAATCTGCCACGATTATCATTTTATCGCAATCATTCCACTTTGTCTATATTTCTTCAATAGTTTCAGCAATATTTCTATGAAAAATCACGATACTATTCTCACCACCAAAAGGGACAGCCATTAATGACTGCCCCTAAATTATTCAACTATTTTTCACCACTTTTACTAATTTACTATTTTACCCAAATACCAGAATTTGTGAACCAGTATGTTGTCCCGTTGATCTTTCTTTCTCCAGTATATGCTCTTCCTTTTGCATCTGTATAATACCAAACGCCATGCAGCTTATGCCAACCATTTTTCAGAAGATAACCATTGTCATCATATACATATCTTTCATCTGTGCCTGTCCATATGCTTCCGGTATACATCGCACCATCCCAACTGAAACTATAATCATTGTACCAACTATCTCTGACTGGTTCTCCATTCTTTATATAATACCAATAAGTATAATTGTCAGATTTGATAGAAAACCATCCGTCATTCGGTTTACAAACTGCTCCGTCCTGATCAAAGAAATAATACTCGTATTCTCCGGTATCTTCATCCAACACGCCTCTATATCCTGTGCTTGTCGACGGTGAAAGGTAATATCTCTTTCCACCATAATTAAGCCACCCTGTCTTCGGAATTCCGTTTTCAAGATAATACCATTGGCCATATTCTCCTAATTGCCAGCCATTTGCTTTTGAAACTGTACCATCTGATCCCACAAACACATATTCATGATTAACATCATCATATACTGTTGTGTTTGCATACATTTCATAATTCCATTCCTTAAAGTAATATGTTTTTCCTCCGATTACTTGTCTTCCTTTTAACAGTGACCCATTACTATCAACGTAATACCATTTATCACCAACTTATTCCAATCCGACTTTTTCACATAGCCAATAAATTTTCCGTCGTCTGCAAATTTACATAAGCCATAGTATCCTGTATCTACAATTCCATTTGAAACCATGTAACCTGATCCATTAATGTAATAATCACCGACCCACACATTTTTCAAAATTTTTCCGTCTGTTCCAGCATATCTCCAACTATATTCTCCTTCATATCCTGGTATTTTAACCCAGCTATTTCTCTGATAAACCCCCTGGTGATCTACATAATAATCTGCGTTATTGTCATCGTCTTCCTCTATATAAGTATTTGTGCACATTACACCATGACTGATATAGTAAGATCCAACCCATCCTGTATATGGCTTGCCCTCACTGTAATAATACCACTTGCCATCAACCAATGACCAATCATTCTTTTTGATAGGATTATTTTCCTGCCAAATACCATTATCATCAAAGTATTCATACTTGCCGTTATCATAATCACCCTTATTATAAACCCAGCACATTCCTTTAGCCATTGCACCTGATTCATTTAAGTAATACCAAACGTCACCTGCACCTGATTTCCAACTATGTGTCAATAAAGCTCCATCTTCTCCTGCATAATACCAATCATATCCTTCCTGATACCAGTCATTTTTCAGAATAACTCCATCGGAATCTGTATGATAGCTGTTCCCATTAAAGTAGAAATCTCCAGTCACCATTTTACCTTCAGAGTCAACATAGTAAAGATCATTCCATACTTTATGAACTCATTTTTACGTACACTTCCATCTGCATTCATGTAATACCAATTATTTTTGTACGTATTCCATTCCGGCGTATTTATAAGAGCTCCTGAAGAATCTGTCAGGTACAATGTATTACTATCATGAACCTCAATTCTTCCTACTTGCATCTCTCCATCATAGTTAAAGTAATACTTCTTTCCCCAAATGTCATAAATGCCATTTTTCAATATATCGCCATCTCTCCAGAAATACCACGCACCATCATACTTAACCCAGTCGTTTGTTCCTGGATCACTCCAGAATCATTTGTCATATAATGAGTTTCACTGCCGTCATGATATGTTTCTGTAAGATACCCTGAAAGCATCGTTGCATTATACATGAAATAGTATTTTTTACCACCAATTGTTTTAACTCCATCAGCGTACAACTTTCCGTCTTTTGAATAATACCATTCTCCCTCATGGTGAATCCAATCTGACTTTTGCTGAATTTCGCCACTATTATTGGCAAAGTAATAATAATAACCATCATCTTCCCGGGCTTCAAATACTCCAGTTGCCATAACGCCATTCCCATCGAGGTAGTATTTTGAACCACTATATGAAAGGAATTCCCCTCTAAGAAGATAAAGATTACCGTCACTATCTTTTTTATAATAGCACCATGTTTTTCCGTCTTTTGTTTTATTCCATCCTCAGTTGGTGTATAAATAACGATACCATTTGAATCGCTATATAAGCTTTTCCGTCTTCTGTATCAAACGAACCTGTCTGCATTTCTCAT
>ENA-OQMZ01001116-OQMZ01001116.1-human-gut-metagenome-genome-assembly--contig:-NODE-1116-length-10155-cov-1.943558_pt1 | contig 10155 bp, 16 predicted proteins | sample MGYA00242621_ERZ504862 | MGnify/ENA primary metagenome ERZ504862 (study PRJEB26092, sample SAMD00036393) | human gut metagenome | host: Homo sapiens | study: EMG produced TPA metagenomics assembly of... | reverse complement strand
CGGCTATGTGGCCATCCACGGCTGGAAGGAGGTCAGCGCCGAGCCGGGCGTGGCTTTCTGCAAGCGGCTGGCAGAGGCCGGCTGCACCGCCATCATCTACACCGACATTGCCTGTGACGGCGCGATGAGGGGCACGAACCTTGCCCTCTACCGCCAGCTGGCAAAAGAGGTGCCCAGGGTGGCCTTTACGGCCAGCGGCGGCATCTCCTCCGAGGCAGAGCTGCTGGAATTGCAGCAGATGGGCACGCAGCGGCGATTCTGGCAAAAGCCTGTACACCGGCGCACTGGACCTTGCCCGCTGCGTGCAGCTGGTGCAGGACTGAGAAAGAGGGAGCTTTATGATAACCAAACGCATCATCCTGTCTGGACGTGCGCGACGGCCGGGTGGTCAAGGGCACAAACTTTGAGGGCATCAAGGACGTGGCCGACCCGGTGGAGATGGCACGGCTGTACAACGCCGCCGGGGCGGACGAGCTGGTGTTTTACGATATCACCGCCAGCTTTGAGGGACGCGCCCTCTTCACCGATATCCTGACCCGGGTGGCGGGAGAGATTTTTATCCCCCCTGACCGTGGGCGGCGGCATCAACACACTGGAGGATTTTGACCGGGTGCTGAAATGCGGCGCGGATAAGGTAAGCGTCAACTCCGGCGCGCTGAAAGATCCCGGGCTGATCCCCGCCGCCGCGCAGCGCTACGGCGACCAGTGCGTGGTGCTTTCCGCAGATGTGAAGCGTGTGAACGGACAGTTCCGGGTGTTCGCCAAGGGCGGGCGTGAGGATACCGGCCGGGATGCGCTGGACTGGATCAGCTGGTGCGCCGCCCACGGCGCGGGCGAAATATGCCTGAACAGCATCGACACCGACGGCGTGCGCAACGGCTTCGACCTTGAAATGCTGGACGCGGTGGCCGCCCGGTGAATATCCCCATCATTGCCAGCGGCGGCGCGGGCAAAAAAGAGGATTTTCTGGAGCTGTTCCTCCACAAGGGCATCGACGCCGGGCTGGCGGCAGGCATCTTCCACCAGAAGCTGCTGGGTATCCGGGAGCTGAAGAAATACCTGAACGCAAACGCGTGGAGATGCGGCTGTAAAAAACACAAAAACACCTTGCATTTTTATCTTGAATACGATAAAATACACAATATCCCCATCCGGGGAGGGAGAACCGTCATGGAACTGAAATTTGATGAAAAAGGCCTGATCCCCGCCATCGTGCAGGATCACTACACAAAGCAGGTGCTCACCCTTGCCTACATGAACGCCGAAACGCTGGCGCTGACCATTGCCGAGGGGCGCACCGTATTCTGGAGCCGCAGCCGTCAGGAGATCTGGCGCAAGGGCGAGACCAGCGGCAATGTGCAGCGGGTAGTGTCCATTACCGCCGACTGCGATGCCGATGCGCGTGGTGTAGAGGTGGTAAAGGACGGCCCCGCCTGCCACACCGGAGCGGAAAGCTGCTTTTTCAACGAGATATACGTCTCCCCGGAGTTGAAGCAGTTCAGCTGGCAGGGGCTGTATAACCTCATCAAGGGCCGCAAGGATACCCCCACGGAGGGCAGCTACACCACCTACCTGTTTGAAAAGGGCAAGGAGAAGATCCTGAAAAAGGTGGGCGAGGAGTGCACCGAGGTCATTATTGCGGGCGAAAAAGAGGACAAGGCCGAGACGGTCTACGAGATCAGCGACCTTGCCTATCATGTGCTGGTGCTGATGGTCAGCGCGGGCATCACCGTAGAGGATGTGACCCGGGAGCTGGAAAAGCGCCATGTGATCGACCACAAGGTCAAGCAGGAAAGGATGCAGTGAGAAGCCTATGGCAGATTACAGAAAATCCAGCGTACATTGCCACTCTACCCTGTGTGACGGCAAGAACACCCTGCAGGAGATGGCGGGTGCCGCCTGTGCGCAGGGACTGACCACCCTTGGCTTCAGCGGCCACAGCTACACAACGCCTGACCGCGAATACTGCATGACCCCCGGCCGCACCGCGCAGTACCGCGCCACCATCGCCAAGCTGAAAAACGAGTACCGGGGCAAGGTGGATATCCTGTGCGGCATCGAGTGGGACCTGCTGAGCGAGGGCACGCCCAAGGGCTTTGATTACTGGATCGGCAGCGCGCACCATCTGTACGGCAAAAATACCGGTAAATACTACGAGATCGATTTCCGCCCCGAGGATCTGCGGGACTGCATCAACAACGATTTTGACGGTGACCCGCTGGCAGCGGTAGAAGCCTATTTTGCCGAGGTGGAGAAGATCGCCGCCAAAAAGCCGGATATTCTGGGACATATCGACCTTGTCAAAAAGCTGAACGCGGACGGCAGCTTTTTTGACGAGGAATCTCCCGCTACAAGGCAGCGGCGCTCAAGGCGCTGCACGCCGCCCGGGAGAACGACTGCATTCTGGAGGTAAACACCGGCGGCGTATACCGGGGCTACCGCAAGGACTTCTACCCCGGCGCATGGCTGCTGGGCGAGTGGAACAAGCTGGGCGGCAGGGTGATCATCACCGCCGACGCCCACGACACCGCCGCGCTGACCTTCGGCTTTGACGAAGCCGCCGCCGCCATCAAGGCCGCAGGCTTTACCGCCCTGACCGCGCTGACCGTCAACGGGTTTGAGCCGCAGGAGTTATAAAAAGTAGTTGCGAAACACCTACGGTGTTTCGCAACTATACAAATAAAATTTTTTAAATCGTTTTACCGCAAAAGAGGCCACTGCACAGTTTTTGTGCAACGGCCTCCTTTTTGCGCGAAGAAAGGAACCCTATGACCCAGACGCGACCCCTGAAAACAAACCTCTTTAACCGGAATGCAGACCTGCTGCACGGGCCTATTTTCAAGAACCTTTTTCTGTTCATGCTGCCCATTCTGGTGTCCAATTTATTCCAGCAGCTGTATAATACCGTGGATACCATGATCGTAGGCAACGTGCTGGGCGATACCGCACTGGCTGCCATCGGCTCCTGCGGGTCCATCTACGAGCTGCTGGTGGGCTTTGGCATCGGCATCGGCAACGGGCTTTCCATCGTGGCTGCGCGCTCCTACGGGGCACAGGACGAGGATCTGCTCAAAAGGACGGTGGCCGGGTCGCTGGTCATCGGGCTTTGCGCCAGCTTTGTCATTACCACGGCGGGCTTTTTCGGCCTGCGGCCGCTGTTGCAGTTGCTGGACACCCCCGCCGAAATTTTAGAGGACGCCTACCGGTACATCATCGTCATCGACTTGGGCGTGCTGGTGATGTTCCTTTATAACCTGTGCGCCGGGCTGCTGCGCGCCATCGGCAACAGCGTGATGCCGCTGGTGTTTTTGCTTATCAGCTCCGGGCTGAACGTGGCACTGGATCTATGGTTCATTGCCGGGCTGGGCATGGGCGTGCAGGGCGCGGCGGTGGCTACCGTCATCGCGCAGGGCATCTCGGTAGTGCTGTGCATTCTGTATGTGATGCGCCGCGTGCCGCTGCTGCTGCCGCCCGCAAGCACTGGGCGGTGGGACAGCATTTGTACTGGGAGCTGTTCAGTCAGAGCATCTCCATGGCTGATGAGCAGCATCGTGTCGGCGGGGTCGGTGGTGCTGCAATACGGCATCAACGGGCTGGGCACGTTGACCATTGCAGGGCACACCGCCGCGCGCAAGCTGTTCTCCTTTACCAGTATGCCGCTGATCTCCATGGCAAACGCCGGCTCCACCTTTGTCTCCCAGAACCGGGGTGCAGCCAGCCGGAGCGGGTGCGTAAGGGAATGCGCACCATGTACCTGTGCTCGGTGGTCATCATGGCGGCAGAGGTGGTGCTGATGCAGCTTTTTGCCCGGCAGCTGGTGCAGCTGATCTCCGGCTCCACCGCGCCCCTCGTGCTGGAAAACGGCGCACGGTATCTGATGTGGAACGCGCCGTTCTACGCGGTGCTGGGGGTGCTGCTGTGCACCCGGTACGCCCTGCAGAGCCTTGGGCAGAAGGTGCTGCCGCTGTTTTCCAGCGTCATCGAGCTGGTGGGCAAAGGTGATCTTTGTGCTGGTGTTCATCCCGCGTTACGCCTACAACGCCGTCATCCTGTGCGAGCCCATCATCTGGTGCTTCATGGCGGCATATCTCGTGGCAGTGTACCGCCGCGACGCCTTTGTGTATCCAAGAAAGAATCAATAAATAAACAAAAACAAGCACCGGAGCGTCTGCGGACGCTCCGGTGCTTGTTTTTATGATGTTTTTACCATGCGGAAGGTCTTTCCGCGCTTAATGCAGTCCAGCAGCAGGTCGTATTCTGCGGGCACTTCACCGATGACGTTTACCTTTTCGTCTGCGGGCAGGTCAGCGCGCACAAGCTGGATCTCGCCGGAGTAGCGGCCGTAGCCGATGTTATCCATGGTCACGCAGCGGCGGCGGCGCTCCACGCAGTTGTCCGACTGCACGGTGCTGCCAAAGCAGGAGTAAAGCCGGGATTCCTGATACCGCACAAGCCCCTTGGGCGAGTCCGGGCGGCAGGTAAAGGTGCGGTCGTACAGGGTCTCGTAGCCGGGGCGCAGGGCGACCGGCAGGCAGAGCTCGCCGGTGGTGCAGAAGTGCCGGATATACTCCTGCTCCCGCGCGTGACCTCCGGGTCGCCCGCAAAAATGCCGTCCAGCCCATAGTTCAGCGCCAAGTCCGCAAAGGCCGCCGAGGGGGCAGCGGTGCGGTGGGCTTCCAGCGTGGGCAGACCCTGATACAAGGGCCGCGCAGCAGGCGTCGCCGGGGATAAAGCCGTACACCTGCAAGCCCTCCGCCTGCAAAGCTGCGGTGCTCTCGCGCAGAAATTCCGGGTCAAGGCCGGTCTCCGGGCGGGGGTAGAAGTTGTGCATGGCGATGACCGTGCCACCGCCCGCCGCCAGCTGCCGTGCCACCTCCGGGGTGGTGGTGGAGGCATTGACGGCAACGGGCAGCTGCTGCGCAAGGGCACACATCTCCTCCAGCGAGAAGCCGTAGTCCAGCCGCAGACCCCACAGGTGCAGCCGCTTTGCCAGCGCGGTCAGGTCGGCACAGCCGAACTGCCGGATGGTCTTTTCCGACACATCTGCCAGAATGCGCCAGCCCTGTGCGGAGAGAAAATCGCACATTTCCTGCACGCGGGCGCAGTAAGCGGCATCAAATTCTTCGCTGATATGCAGTGAGATAAAAACAGGCGCGCCGCCTGCCGCAAAAGCGGAAAGCGACGCACGCTGTTCCTCAAACTGCGTCAGATACACTGACCGTCCGAGTGTTTTAAGCATTGGCAACGTCCTCAACAGAGACCATTGCGTTGGTCACGATAAAGCCCATGATGTAGCAGATGACCAGACCCACTGCGTAGCAGCCAACGGAAGCAGCCACACCGTGAGGGCCGGCGGTCATGACGAACAGAGCCAGCAGACCGGAGGGACCCCAAGCAGTAGCAGCCACCTGCATGGCCATGACGAAGGCACCGCCGAAGCCGGCACCCAGACCGGCGCTGATGAAGGGCTTGCCCATAGGCAGGGTGACACCGTAGATCAGCGGCTCGCCGATGCCCAGCAGACCTGCGGGCAGTGCGCCGGTGATAACGTTCTTCAGGCGGGTGTTGCCGCACTTCTTAGCCTTGAAGTAGATAGCGACAGCAGCGCCAACCTGACCTGCACCGGCCATAGCCAGAGCGGGGTACAGGGTAACGTAGCCAAAGCTCTCCAGCTGCACGGAGTACAGAGCAACCAGACCATGGTGCATGCCCATAGCGACCATGGGCAGGAACAGAGCGGTGGAAATATAACCGGCAATGATGCGCACGATCAGGATATCGCTCATGCACAGCTTTTCAACCACCCAGCACAGCGCGGTGGAAACATAGCCGGTAGCGGGCATGATGATCAGGATATAGGGCACGAGGCACAGGATCATGGTGATCAGCGGGGTGAACACGATGTCCAGAGATTCGGGCATCCACTTGCGCACCCAGCGCTCGATCTTGACAAGGCACCATGCGCCCAGCACAACGGCCAGCACGCCGCCGCGGCCTGCACGCAGAATGGAATCCAGCGGCACAGCCTCGTTGAAGAGACCCAGAATGGAAGAGATCTTGTTGATGCCCTCCAGACCGGTGATCATGCCCAGCATGCCGCCCAGAATGGGGGTGCCGCCGAACTTTTCGGCTGCGCGGTAGCCGACCCATGCGGTCAGGTAACCAAGGAAGCAGGTATTCATCAGACCCAGCAGGGTGCTGATAAGGCCAGTGCGGGGATGTCAGCGTAGTTCGGCACCACCTGACCGATCAGGGAGTTGATGCCGGCGCACAGACCGGAAGCCACACGCCCGGGATCAGGGGGATAAAGATATCGCCGAAGGTCTTGAACAGCTCCTTGACCTTGCTCTGCTTCTGGCCGGCCTTGACTGCGGCCTTGTTGGTCTGCCAGTCGTTGGCGGTGGAAGCGGCGGCGTCCGCCGGGATGCCCATGTCGCGGCAGATATCTGCGCACTTGCGGCACTTGCCGGGGCCGACCACGATCTCCACATAGCCGGTACGGTCATGCACGATGCCCATCACGCCCTCGATGGCCTTCAGGCCTCGTCGTCGATCTTGGCGTCATCTTTAACGCGCACCCGCAGACGGGTCATGCAGTTGGTTGCGGTGAGAACGTTGCTCTTTCCGCCGACCTTCTCCAGCGCCGCGCGGACCAGTTCTTCATTCGTCATAAGTGGGTCCTCCTTTAAAACAGGTGTATATCCGATGCGGCCTGTGCCGCTAAGGAACTTAGAGATATCTTACAGCACTTCCAGCCGGATGGCCTCCCGCACATGGCCGCGGGCCTTTTCCAGCCGCCGGGCGGCCTCCTGTGCATCGCAGTCTGCCAGCAGCATGGTAATGGCAGTCTTTACACTGCCGCCCGCTGCGTCAATGGCGGCGCGGGCTTTCTCCCGCTCCACGCCGGTGGCATCAATGACAATATTCTCGGCGCGGGGTGTGCAGCTTTTCGTTGGTCTGCTGCACGTCCACCATCAGGTTCTGGTAGGCCTTGCCGGTGCGCACCATAGAGCCGGTGGAGATCATGTTCAAAATCAGCTTCTGTGCTGTGCCGGACTTGAGCCGGGTGGAACCGGTCAATACCTCGGGGCCGCAATTCACCTCAATGGCAAGCTCTGCGGCCTTGCCGATGGCGCTGCGATATTGCAGGCAATGGCGGCAGTGTGGCAGCCCACGCTCTTGGCGTAGTCCAGACCGCCCAGCACATAGGGCGTGCGGCCGGAAGCGGCAATGCCCACCACAAAGTCATTCGCGGTCAGGCCGTGGGCTTTCAGATCCTCAACAGCCAGCTCCCGGCTGTCCTCTGCGCCCTCCACAGCCTCGATAAAGGCTTTTTCGCCGCCGGCGATGAGCCCTACCACCATCTCCTTCGGCACACCAAAGGTGGGCGGGCACTCAGCGGCATCCAGCACGCCCAAGCGGCCGGAGGTACCGGCGCCCATATAGAACAGCCGTCCGCCCTTTTCAAAGGCTTCTGCCGCCCATGTCACCGCCTGCGCGATCTGCGGCAGGCACTTGGCAATGGCCAGCGGTACCCGGGCGTCCTCCTCGTTCATGACAGTCACGATCTCCAGCGGGGACATCTGGTCCAGCTGCATCGTGCGCGGGTTGCGGGTCTCGGTGGTCATCCCACTCAGATTCAAACCCATATCCTGCACCTCCAGTTTCCGCCGCACCCCTTGCGGCGTGATTGTGACTAAAGTATAAACTTTTTCAAACAAAATGTCCACAAAAAGACTATTTTGTGGTACAATGTTTTATGCAAGCATTATTTTTGAAATTTTTGCTTACAAGTACGACTTTTTTGTGCAGCTTGTTCAATCCATCCTGAAATACAACAGAGGTATCTATATGCAGAACGTTCTTTTACGCCTGCGGGAGGTGCAGCCCTCCCTCAGCAGCACCGAGCGGCAGATCGCGCAGTTCATTCTGGAAAACCCGGACGAGACCACCACCCTTACCATCCGGGATCTGGCGCGGCGCTCCTTCTCCTCCCCTTCCAGCGTGGTGCGCATCTGCCGGGTGATCGGCTTTCAGGGCTACAAAGAACTGCGCCACGCCCTGACGCTGGAGCTTGCCACCCTTGGCGAGAACGGCAGCCACCGGGAAAAGGACATCACCCCGCAGGACAGCCTGCAGGAGATCGTGGACAAGGTGACCCACAAGAACATCCAGAGCCTGCTGGACACCCAGCGGCTGCTTTTGCTGGACGAGCTGGAGCAGTGCGTGGAGCTGATCGCCAACGCCCGCACGGTACTGTTGTTCGGCATCGGTTCCTCGCTGTGCGTGGCAAAGGACACCTACCTGAAATTCCTGCGGCTGGACAAGCCCTGCGTGGTCAACGAGGACTCCCACTCGCAGCTTTTGCAGGCACGCAACGCCACTGCGCAGGATGTGGGCATCGTGTTCTCCTACTCCGGGCAGACCATGGAGATGATCCAGTGCATCAAGGAGATGAAGGCGGGCGGCGCACCGGTCATCGCGGTGACCCGCTACTACCCCTCCGAGGTGGCACAGCTGGCCGACCATGTGCTGTATGTGGCCGCCAACGAGAGCCTGTTCCGCAACGGCGCCATGTCCTCCCGCCTTTCCCAGCTGAACGTAATGGATATCCTGTACACCGCCTACGCCAGCCGCAACCACGAGGACACCATGCGCCGTCTGGCCAAGACTCATATCTATAAGCCCGGTGACCCGGAGGTGCTCACCCAGCCGTAAAGCGGAAGCCGCGCCGCAGGGTGCAATAACCAAAGCCCCCGGCCTGACAGAGCAGGCCGGGGGCAAGGAAGGTAGTCTCCGGGAATATCACATGGTAAACTGGATGGCGCAGAAGGCAGCATAGATGCACAGCAGAATAATGCCCTGTGCACGGGACAGCCTGCCGCGCTTCAGCGCGGGAAGGGTCATGATCATCATGACAGCCAGCATGACCGGGATTTCCAGCACAAGGCTGGAATTGATGCCGAACAGGGTGGAACTCTGCGGCACGGTGAAGGGTGCCAGCGTGACGGACACGCCGCTGACCAGCACCAGATTGAACACGTTTGCGCCCACGATGTTGCCAAGGGACAGGTCGCTGCAACCCTTGACCAGCGAGGTGATGGCCGTGACCAGCTCCGGCAGCGAGGTGCCCAGTGCCACAAAGGTCAGCGCAATGACCGACTCCGGCACGCCCAGTGCCTGTGCGATGAGGGTGCCGTTGTCCACCAGCAGGTCCGCGCCCACCGCGATGAGCACCGCGCCCACCGCCAGCAGGCCCAGTTCCTTGGCAAAGGAAGCGTTTTCTTCCGGCTCTTCCTCTTCTTCCGGGGCGGGGGCGTTCTTCATGGCCATCACGTTGCAGACGATGTAGGCCACGAACATGGCCAGCAGGATGATGCCCACCGGCCGGGTGAAGGAACCGGTGGTGTAGGCCACACCAGCGTAGAAGGCTGCCGCCACAAAGAAGAACAGCACCGGGGTGCGCAGGCTCTTGGGGTCCACCTTGCCCGGCTTGGCCACAATGGGAATGGCCGCAATGAGGGCGGAATTGCAGATGACCGAATCCAACGTGAAAAACCGCCTGTATCGCACGCTCTCCGAGCTGCGTGCGAAATATCAGCCTTAAAAAACGCTACAGCCGTACAATCCCCGGCATACAAAGAAAGGAAGGATGACTCTCATGCAAGAACGAGATTTGCTTCGGCAGGCAATCGCGCCCCTGCCTGCCCGACCCAGAGCAGGTCCGGCAGAACATCCTGCGCGAGTGCGCGCCAAAGGCGCGCCGAAAAAGCTTCGCACCTATTTACCAGCCGCCGCATGCATCGCGCTGCTGCTCACAGCGGCCGTGCTGTTCTCCCAGTGGAGCCCGCTCCCAAATCACCCCGCCGCGGCCGAAACGCAACCCCCTACGCTCGCTGCGGCGCGCCGGAGACGCAGCCCCCAACGCCTGCCGCTGCGCCCAAAGCGCATTTTAATGAGCTCGGCGCAGCAATTTCCGCAAGCAGGCGCTACTACGACCCGAAAGAGACCTTTGAAAAGCAGCTGACCTTTGCGCAGGTGGTGGAATATTTAGGCCGGGACGTTCGCCCCACATTTCTTCCGTCTGATTTGCACGCCATTGATGTAAAGGATATGTCCTTTACAATGATATACAAAAACGACGGCACCATTTTG
>ENA-OQMZ01001115-OQMZ01001115.1-human-gut-metagenome-genome-assembly--contig:-NODE-1115-length-10156-cov-1.592083_pt1 | contig 10156 bp, 13 predicted proteins | sample MGYA00242621_ERZ504862 | MGnify/ENA primary metagenome ERZ504862 (study PRJEB26092, sample SAMD00036393) | human gut metagenome | host: Homo sapiens | study: EMG produced TPA metagenomics assembly of... | reverse complement strand
TACATGAATTTTTATTGACCTTGGTTATGTTGGTGTTTCCATCGGTTACCGGAATTGATATTATTAAGCAAAGAAGTCGTATTATTGATTTCTGGAAAAGAATATATAAAAGCTACAGGTTCATTGAAATTATTAAGTATAGCGCTTATATTTTGTATTTTTGGATGGATATATAATCAGTGTGTATTAATTCCGGCGCGTAAGGAAAAAATCGTGCTTATAGCAACCTTGGTTAGTGCATTAGCAAATATTGCAATAAATTTTGTTTGTATTCCATTTTGGAGAGAAAATGCAGTGGCTTTTTCAACTATAGTTGCAGAAGCTATAATGATGCTTGTTTGTGTTTATGTTGGACGGAAAATTGTTCGACTTAATGCAGGCGTAGCATATAATATTTGTACGGTTTGTGCCGGATGCATTGGTATATGGATGAGCTGTAAATTTGTAAAACATTTTTCTCTTTCAAGTATTGCAACATTAGTATTATCTATATTATTATCGTGTATTGTATATGGAATGTGTCTTATATTGATGAGAAATAAAGTTATATGGGCATTTTTTAAGAAAAAAAATAAAAGTGAATTACATTAGAATAGAGTATGAAAATGCTCAGGAAGCAAGGTACTTCCTGAGCATTTTCTCAAATCATCATTTCTCCCGCAATTTCAGAACATCCTCAAGTGGCAGCCCTGAAAATCTGCTGATATCCTCGGGTGAGAACCTGGGATCCTCTAGCATGCGCTGTGCAGTAAGTAAAGCATGTTCCTGAAGACCTTGGGATAGACCCTGGGCGCGACCTTGGATAGGCCTTCGGCGCGTGCATCATCGCACATTTCCTGAACAGCCTGATACATATTAACACTCCCTTCTGTTTCTGTGAAACGTAAATTGATACCGGTTATGGAGTCAATGACCGGGCTGCCTTGAGCTCGAGTGACTGGAAGCCGGAGTTCTTTGATGTGAGCTCCTGAAGCTTTCGTTTATCTTTGGAGTATTTGATGAAGAGCATGACTTCTTTGAGATTGCTCTGGAGTTTATCAAGTTTTTCATCCTTTATCTCGGCAGGTGAGAAGAGATTGATCCGGTAATCCGGGACCAGAGAAAGAATCTCGGGGTCCCGGACAGAGAGCATTTCGTGGAGGCTTCTGGGAGCGTTCTAGGTATCGGAGCCGAAGTATACGACTACGGTGATGACCGGAATCAGCCGGTCATCTTTGTAGAAGCCGGTGAGATATTTTCCGGATGTGGAGGAACATTGTTTTGCTTCTCTGTGGGTTGTCAGCCATGTAATCTTTGGTGATGGTATCCTTTGTACCCATAGGTTTCACCACCTTCGATCTTGCTATGTGATCAGAGTTATTTTATCATCTGATCCATTTTCAGGGTAACATAGTTTGTTGCTTTCCCTTTTGGAAAGAGGATTTTGTGAAAAAGCTTCAGAGCTGCGCAGGTAAAGCGGATATGTTTGTCGAACGGAGTCGAAATAAATCAATAGACAAAAAGAGCGTATTGTGCTACTCTGAAAGCACGAATCACGTGGCAATTGGCATATTTGTATGTGATTTTTCGCATTGAAAGGGAGTGGAACGCGGAATATGAAGAGACCGAAGCTACCGGTGGGAATTGAGAATTTTCAGGAAATTCGTCAGGCGGATTTTTATTATGTAGATAAGACCAGGCTTATCGAACAACTGGTCGATCAGTGGGGGAAAGTAAATCTTTTTACAAGACCTCGGCGTTTTGGGAAAACATTGAATATGAGTATGCTTCGTTGTTTCTTCGAGATCGGGGCAGATGAAGCGCTGTTTGAAGGTCTTTATATTTCCCGGAAACAAGAACTGTGTGAACAGTATATGGGGAAATTTCCGGTAGTGTTTTTATCACTGAAGAATGTTGATGGACTTACCTTTGAGAATGCACGCTATCAGCTGACAGAACTGGTAGCAGAGAGGCCAGTCGTTTTTCTGTTTTTATTGGAGAGTGACAGACTGACAGAAACGGATAAAGATATATATCGTACATTGATCTCTGTGGAGATGGCCGATATTCTATGGATGAAAATATTCTTTCTTCTGCGTTGCAGATATTGTCTCAGCTGTTGCATAAGCATTATGGGCAGAAGACGATCATTCTTATAGATGAATATGATGTTCCTCTGGATAAGGCTTTTCAGCATGGATATTATAAAGAAATGGTGCTCATGATACGCGGTGTGTTCGGACAGGCACTTAAGACTAACGATTCTCTGTATTTTGCAGTATTAACAGGGTGTCTTCGCGTGTCTAAAGAGAGTATTTTTACAGGACTTAATAACTTCAAAGTGCTTTCGATCACGGATCATCGATTTGATGAGCATTTTGGTTTCACAGATGATGAGGTCTTCAGATTGCTTACAGCATATGGCATGGAGGATCATCTTTCCGAAACAAAGGAATGGTATGATGGATATCATTTTGGAAATACGGATGTGTACTGCCCATGGGATGTGATCAATCATGTAGATTGTCTGCGTGGGAATCCGGATGCGGAGCCGCTGTCTTACTGGATCAATACCAGTGGGAATGACTGGTAAGGAGATTTATTGACAGGCAGATAAGACTACAAGAGATGAGATAGAGCGTCTGATCGCAGGTGAGTCTATTGAGAAAACGGTCCGTATGGAGTTGACCTATGATGAAATCGATAACAAGTCTGGATAATCTCTGGAGTGTATTATTTACTACAGGATATCTTACACAGGCAGGGAAGACCGAACGGGGAGTGTATCGTCTGACCATTCCGAACAGGGAGATAAGAGAAGTTTATGTGCTTCAGATAAAGGAATGGTTTGACCGCGCAGTGCTGAAAGAGGCGGAGCCGACGAAAAATCTGCTGAAAGCAATAAATGAAGGGAATGCAGGTGAGATTGAGGAACGCCTTACAAAGATTCTGGGAAATACGATTAGTATTTTTGATACAAAAGGACGAAATGAAGAAAAAGAAATTTTTTATCATGGACTTTTGTTGGGGCTTTTGCGTAGTGATCCAAACTGGCTTGTTCAGTCTAATGCGGAATCTGGAGATGGTTTTGCAGATATTCTGGCAGAACCGGAAGATCCGGATGCCGGGATCGTTATCGAGTTGAAATATTCTCAGACTTTTTCAGGATTGCAAAATGCATGTGAAAGAGCGCTGGCACAGATCAGAGAAAAGCGGTACGATGAACGGTTACGTAATGAAGGAAGAAATAATATTCTGGCGTATGGAGTTGCTTTTTGTAAGAAGCGATGTAAAGTGGCTGTTCAGAGGCTGTAAATCTGCTGGAAATATAGATAATATTATTGATGTTCATACAGAAAGATAAGAACAATTCTGATCGATCTGTATGACACATCAATATATAAGATAAGTTATAAATATCAACACACAAAGGAGAGCTAGAAATGGGAAAATATTTTGGTACAGATGGTTTCCGTGGGGAGGCGGGTGTTTCTTTGACGGCGGATCATGCATTTAAGATCGGGCGTTTTCTGGGATGGTATTATAATGAGCTGCGCAGAAGAGCGGGGGAGACGGCTGCGGCCAGGATCGTGATCGGCAAGGATACCCGACGTTCCAGCTATATGTTTGAGTATTCGCTGGTTGGCGGACTGGTGGCGTCCGGAGCGGATGCTTATCTTCTCCACGTGACAACAACGCCGTCTGTGGCTTATGTTGCCCGTACCGATGGCTTTGACTGCGGTATCATGATCTCTGCCAGCCATAATCCTTATTATGATAACGGGATCAAGCTGATCAACGGCCAGGGTGAGAAGATGGAGGAGGAGATCATCGCTCTGGTGGAGGATTATCTGGATGACCGTCTTCAGCTGTTCGGAGAGAAATGGCATGAGATTCCTTTTACAAAGGGCGGTGAGATCGGCAGGACGGTGGATTATTCGGCAGGCCGGAACCGTTACATAGGATATCTGATCTCCTTGGGAGTATATTCCTTTAAGGGAATGCGGATTGGACTGGACTGTGCCAACGGAAGTGCATGGAATATCGCAAAGGCGGTTTTGATGCGCTGGGAGCGAAGACTTATGTGATCAATGCTGAGCCGGATGGTACCAATATCAATAACAATGCCGGTTCCACCCATATCGAGGGTCTCCAGAAGCTTGTAGTGGAGAAGGGACTGGATGTTGGCTTTGCCTACGACGGAGATGCGGACCGCTGTCTCTGTGTGGATGAGAAGGGAAATGTGGTTAGCGGGGATGCGATCCTTTATGTGTACGGCCGTTATATGAAGGAGCGCGGAAAGCTTCTCACCAATACGGTTGTGACTACGGTAATGTCCAATTTTGGCCTTTACAAGGCTTTTGATGCTCTTGATATCGAGTATGCGAAGACTGCAGTAGGGGATAAATATGTTTATGAATATATGATGCAGAATGGCTGCCGTATTGGTGGTGAGCAGTCCGGGCACATTATTTTTTCCAAGTATGCATCTACCGGGGATGGCATCCTTACAAGTCTGAAGATGATGGAAGTTATAATGGCAAGGAAGAAAAAGCTCAGTGAGCTTACTGCTGATCTGGCGATCTATCCCCAGGTTCTTGAGAACGTGCGTGTCCATGACAAGGCAGCAGCGCAGGCAGATGTGGATGTGCAGGCAGCAGTAGAGAGTGTGGCTGAGGCGCTTGGAGACACCGGAAGGATCCTGGTGAGAGAATCCGGCACAGAACCTCTGCTTCGTGTTATGGTAGAGGCAGAGAGTGAGGAGCTTTGCAGAAAATATGTGGACCAGGTGGTTGAGATCGTCCGTAAGAAGGGGCATGTGCAGAGTGATGTCCTGGATGCAGACCGCAGGTGTCTGAAGAACGGAGCAGTCAGAAGAATATAAAAATGCAATAAGAGGAGAAAAAAATCATGTGTGGAATTGTAGGTTTTACAGGCAGGCATCAGGCAGCACCCATCCTTCTGGACGGGCTTTCCAAACTAGAATACAGAGGATATGATTCCGCCGGCATCGCAGTGCGTGACGGGGAAAAGGATATTGAGATCATTAAGGCGAAGGGCCGTCTGAAGGTCCTTCTGGAGAAAACAAACGCAGGTGAATCTGTTCCGGGTATGTGCGGGATCGGTCATACCCGCTGGGCAACTCACGGAGAACCATCAGAGGTCAATGCCCATCCTCATGTCAGTGATAACGGAAATGTGGCAGCTGTGCATAACGGTATTATCGAGAATTACCAGGAGCTGAAGGAGAAGCTTCTCCGCAGGGGATATTCTTTTTATTCTTCCACAGATACGGAGGTTGCTGTGAAGCTGGTGGATTATTACTACCAGAAATACGGCGGATCTCCGGTTGAGGCAGTGCGTCATGCATGGTGCGTATCCGTGGTTCCTATGCGCTGGTAATGATGTTCCGTGATTATCCGGAAGAGATCTTTGTAGCGAGAAAAGACAGCCCTATGATCCTGGGTGTGGAGAATGGAGAATCCTATATCGCATCGGATGTTCCTGCGATCCTGAAGTATACAAGAAATGTTTATTATATCGGAAATCTGGAGCTGGCATGTGTAAAACCGGGTGAGATCACTTTTTACAATCTGGATGGTGAGGAGATCGAGAAGGAGCCTAAGATCATTGAGTGGGATGCAGAGGCAGCGGAGAAAGCCGGTTTTGAGCATTTCATGATGAAAGAGATCCATGAGCAGCCGAAAGCAGTTGCAGATACACTGAACTCCGTTATCCGGGAGGGCAGGCTGGATCTGACGGAGATCGGTCTGGATGATGAGAGGATCCGCAGCATCAGCCAGGTTTATATCGTGGCCTGCGGCTCTGCTTACCATGTGGGAATGGCTGCACAGTATGTGATCGAGGATCTTGCAGGTCTTCCGGTGCGTGTGGAGCTTGCTTCGGAGTTCCGTTACCGGAAGCCGCTTCTGGATCCTGCCGGCCTGGCAGTGATCATCAGTCAGTCCGGTGAGACTGCGGACAGTCTGGCTGCGCTTCGGGAATGTAAGGAGAAGGGGATCCGCACGCTGGCTATTGTCAATGTGGTGGGCTCTTCCATTGCAAGAGAGGCGGATCATGTATTCTACACACTTGCAGGACCGGAAATCTCGGTTGCTACCACCAAGGCGTACAGTACACAGCTGATCGCTTCCTATGTGCTGGCATTGCAGATGGCACTGGTCCGCGGAAAGATCTCAGAGGAGCAGTGTGAGTCCTACATTAAGGAACTGAAGACACTTCCGGACAAGATCGGCAGGATCATCGAGGGATAAGGAAAGGCTTCAGTGGTTTGCCTCCAAGCAGGCCAATACAAAGGATATCTTTTTTATCGGAAGAGGGATCGATTATGCCATCAGCCTTGAGGGCAGCCTTAAGATGAAGGAGATCAGCTACATCCATTCTGAGGCGTATGCGGCTGGCGAGCTGAAGCATGGCACCATTTCCCTGATCGAGGACGGCACCCTTGTGATCGGTGTCCTGACACAGCCGGAGCTTTATGAGAAAACAGTCAGCAACATGGTGGAGTGCAGGAGCCGTGGGGCGTATCTGATGGGGCTTACTACGTTTGGAAACTATAATATCGAGGATACTGCAGATTTTACGGTTATATCCCGAAAACAGACCCGCATTTTGCAACTTCTCTGGCAGTGATCCCGCTGCAGCTTCTGGGTTACTATGTCAGTGTAAATAAAGGTCTGGATGTGGATAAGCCGAGAAATCTTGCCAAGAGTGTTACCGTGGAATAAGGAGATCCATTTCACAGAAGGAACATTTTAGCGGCAGTTCCGTGACATCGCGAGAGCATAAAAGGATCATGATATCACGGAACTGTTTTTGCATTTGGCGATTTACGATATTTCTTGCTTTTATCAGTAAAAAAGCGTAAAATGATTAGGATATTTGAATCTGTACAGAGAGTGTCCATATGTAATATTCTCTGTACCATCAAAAATGGAGGATTGCATATGAGAAAAATGGGGAAACATATCCCAGGGCTGATCGTGACGCTTGTGGTTCTGATCACAGCAATCGTATTTGCGGTCATGCTTCTGAATATGAAGGTGATCCCGACGAAGTTCATTGCAGTGATCGGACTGGTAATGCTGGTCCTGATCGTGATCGTCGGGGCGCTTGTATGGAGTACGGATGGTAAGATAAGATTTGTAGTGGGAGTGATCCTGGCAGCAGTTTTTGCAGCAGTATTCATTCTCGGAAGTATGTATGTTTATAAGACACATTCCACACTGGCAGGGATCTCCGGTGTGAACACAGAGATTACGGAGGTCGGCATTTATGTCCGTGCAGATGATTCTGCAGATTCCATAGAGGCTACAGCAGATTATGTGTATGGTGTGCTGACAGATCTTGACAGAGCCAATTCGGACAAGGCTATCCAGGAAGTGGATTCCGAGACAGGCAAGACTGTGCAGGTCCAGGAGTATGCAGGACTTACAGAGCTGGTTGACGGTCTTCTGAACGGACAGACAGGTGCGATCGTGCTGAACAGCGCATATTTAAGTGTTATTGAAGAGATGGATGGATATTCCGATATTTCTTCCAGGATCAAAGAGCTGACCGTGAAGAAGGTGGAGACGACCATTGAGCCCCAGGAGACAGAGGCGAAGGCTGAAGAGAGTACCAATGACGGTTCTGTATATACCATCTTTATCAGTGGTATCGACAGCCGCAGCGGCCTTGTTGCAAAGAGCCGAAGCGATTCCAATATCATTGCTACGGTAAATACAGCTACCAGACAGGTGCTTCTGGTTTCCACACCTCGTGATTATTTTGTACCGCTTTCTATTTCAGGCGGACAGAGAGATAAGCTGACACATGCAGGTATCTATGGTATCAATGTATGTATGGATACTCTGGGAATGCTTTATAATGAGGATATCAACTATTATTTCCGTATCAACTTTGCGGGATTTGAGCAGCTGATCAATTCGCTTGGCGGAGTTACTGTTTATTCTGACTATGACTTTGATTCCAAGAATGAGACAGGATATCACTTCAATCAGGGAGAGAACTACCTGAACGGTGAGCAGGCTCTGGTATTCAGCCGTGAGCGTTATGCCTTTAAAGAGGGCGACCGTCAGCGTGGCAAGAACCAGATGGCAGTGATCAAGGGTGTGATCAACAAGGCTCTTTCACCGGAGCTTCTGAAGAATTATTCTTCTGTTCTTTCCAGCATCCAGGGATGCTTTGAGACCAATATCTCCTACGAGGAGATCGCCAGACTGCTCCAGCAGCAGTTGAACAACGGCGGTGACTGGAACATCGTAAGCTACAGTGTAAATGGTACCGGTGACACACAGAAGCCGTATTCTATGAGCCAGAAGGCTTACGTTATGATTCCGGATGAGTCTACCGTTCAGAAGGCGGAGGCCATGATGAAGAAGGTTCGTGACGGAGAGACTGTTTCCCAGGAGGAGGCAGACAGTGCAACATCAGCGGCAGCAACTACGGATAATGATGCACAGGCAGCTGCAGAGGGAAGTACAGCAGAAGCGCAGGGTGAGACTGCAGATGCCACACAGAATGGCACAGCAGATGCCCAGGCAGCAGACGGAACTGTTGCACAGCAGTAAGATAAAATTATTAAATTTTAGCATAAGAACAGCCGGGGAAGCGTAAAGCTTCCACCGGCTGTTTTTTCATGAGAAACAGAACGAAAAAAATCCACCGGCGATCACCGATGGATTTTTTACAGGATCTCTTTCAGATATCTTTCCAGGGCATCCTGCCATGTTGGAAGTGGCTGGAAGCCGTTTTTTACAAGCTTGGATTTATCCAGGCGGCTGTTGAATGGACGTACAGCCTTGGAAACGCCGTACTCTGCAGTTGTGACAGGAGATACCTCTACTTTTTCGTATTCCTTGTGGCCGAGGCAGCAGCCTGGCGGAAGATCTCTTTAGTGAAATCATACCAGCTGATGAAGCCGCCTTCGTTGGTTGCGTGATAGTAGCCGTATTTCTCTGTCTCGACCATGTCTACCAGAAGACGTGCAAGGTCGTAGGTGTAGGTCGGAGTTCCGATCTGGTCACTGACTACGGTAAGCTTGTCATGGGTTTTTCCCAGATTTACCATGGTACGGATAAAGTTTTTGCCGTTTTTGCCGAATACCCATGCAATACGTACGATAAAGAATTTGTCTACAGTGCCGGATACTGCCAGCTCACCGTCAAGCTTGGTCTGACCGTATACGTTCTGTGGAGCGTAGTCCTTGCAGTCCGGATCCCATGGTGTGGTTCCCTGGCCGTCAAAAACGTAGTCTGTGGAAATATACATCATCTTGATGCCAAGCTCCTTGCAGATGTCCGCAATGTTCTGTGTTCCGACAACATTGACAAGATGTACCTTCTCACGGTTTTCCTCGTCCTCTGCAGCGTCTACGGCTGTCCATGCGGCACAGTGTACCACTGCATCAGGCTTTACCTCACGGATGGTTTTTGCTACCGCTTCTTTATCTGTGATATCAAGCTGCACATAAGGCATGGTGGTAACAGGAGTACCATCAGCGATGCCGCTGTAGGAAGGAGCAATGTCACTTCCTACGCCTTCATGTCCACGGCCGGACAGTTCATTCATTACGTCGTGGCCAAGCTGGCCGCCAACACCTGTTACGAAAAATCTCATGCTTTAACCTCCTCGCGGTTTCCATACATTTTTCGTAGTAGTTCTGATACTCACCGGAGATGATGGTTTCCCACCATTCCTTGTTGTCAAGGTACCATTTGATGGTCTTTTTGATTCCGTCTGCGAATTTTGTTTCAGGAAGCCATCCAAGCTCGTTGTGGATCTTGGTCGGGTCGATAGCGTAGCGCATGTCATGGCCTTTACGGTCTGCTACATGTGTGATCAGGCTTTCCGGTTTGCCAAGCTCCTTGCAGATCAGTTTTACGATATCGATGTTTTTCATCTCGTTATGTCCGCCTACATTGTAAACCTCACCTACACGTCCTTTGTGGATGATCAGGTCGATGGCACGGCAGTGATCCTCAACATAGAGCCAGTCGCGGACATTTTCACCCTTTCCGTAAACCGGGAGTGGTTTGTCGTTCAAAGCGTTGGCGATCATCAGGCGGGATCAGCTTTTCCGGGAAGTGATACGGGCCGTAGTTTGTTGGAGCAGCGGCTTGATGGTCACAGGCAGGCCGTAGGTTCTGTGGTA
>ENA-OQMZ01001112-OQMZ01001112.1-human-gut-metagenome-genome-assembly--contig:-NODE-1112-length-10183-cov-1.679893_pt1 | contig 10183 bp, 9 predicted proteins | sample MGYA00242621_ERZ504862 | MGnify/ENA primary metagenome ERZ504862 (study PRJEB26092, sample SAMD00036393) | human gut metagenome | host: Homo sapiens | study: EMG produced TPA metagenomics assembly of... | reverse complement strand
TTCAAGCCCTTCGACTGGTGCACCGGTCATCAACACCACGCATCGACGGCACATCGGGGGCCACCGCGTTCTCCTCGGGAAGCGTCGCGCAGCGAATCCACCCATGAGATGAACGCACGCAGGCTCGGCAAGCCTTGCGATGCGATCTCCTGCATGTACGTGTCAACGAGTTTCATCACAGCGTCGATCGGCGACTTGGCGAGCGCCACGTGGGAGGCGTCAAGCATGGCCTCGGCATGATTGGCACGCATATGCCGGGCCAACAGCATGTCGATGTCAAGATTCAACGCCGTAATGGTTTCGCGCACCACTTCCGGCAGCGGGTGGCCGAGCACGCGCTGCACTTGGCGGAGTGTATCCGCGGCACGAAGCACCGCCTGCACTCCCCTGCGGCTCAGCCTGCCATCGATGAGTTGTTCAAGATCGTCTCGTAGCATGAGATCCACCAGAAAAACAGCATTCGGCACTTGGTCGCGATATTCACGCACAATGGATCGGATTTCAGCATTCGACAGACCAGAATCGGAAATCGTTTCGCTATTTTCGGAATTACTGGTTTTCCTAGAATCACCGGAATTTATAGAATCACCGGAATTCCCAGCTTTTGTGGTCTGCGCCGGAACAATTCCCGCCGATACGAGCGCACGATACCGGTACACCGTATTCACCCTCTCCGCCGTGTCCGCAAGCGCCTGCAGATCGTCGGCCTCAACTGCGAATCGTGGCGTCGCCAGCATCGCATAATGCGCCGCGCTGTCGGTATGGTCGCTGACCACGTGCAGCAGGGCGAACACGTCCTGCACTTCCGGACGTTCCAGCAGGGCCGCCTGCCCTACGACCAGCGTGGTCAGCCCGGCCTGCTCGAGCGCTTCCGCGTATTTCGACATGGTTCCTTTGGATCGGAACAGCACCGCCACATGCGGGCGATTGTCTTTCGCGCCATAATCGAGGTCACGTGCAGAGGGCGTATGCAGGGCGATCGCATGTTTGGCGAAGCGCACGACCGCGTCGACTTCCTGGCCGAATGTGGCGAATCCGAGCACGCCAATCGTGCCTTCGGGGGCGTCTTCGATGTTGGCGAGCGCAGGCACGTCGACTTCGCGCATCAGCGAGCTGCTGAGGCGTCTGGCTGGCAGGCGCAACGGTTTGGTGAGATTGTTCGCCGCTTCGAGCACCATGCGCGAATTACGCCGCGTCACCGTCAATGCGAACGGTTTTCTGGTGGCATCCATGCCGAAATCGTGTTGCAGCATACGGAATGCGCCCGGACTTGCGCCTCGCCATGCGTAGATCGATTGGAAGGGGTCACCGACCGCGTTGACCGCGCTGCGATGCGTATCGTCAGCGTGGAACAGCGCGCTCAGCAGCGCGGCCTGCGTGGTAGAGGTGTCTTGGTATTCGTCGAGAAGCACATGCGAGTAGCGTTTGCGGTACGTTGCGCCGATGGATGGGAATCGGGAGACCAGTTGGAATGCCGCGATGGTGAAATCGCTGAATTCCGCCATATTGCAGGCGCGTTTTTCGGCATGATAATCAAGCACGAGGTCGAGCAGCAAGTTGCGCTGCTTGGCGACGGATGCGAGTTGCGTACTGTTGTATACGCACATGCTGTGCCCGAGTTCGCGGTATTTCTCCAGTTTCTTTTCGTAATCCGCATCGGAATCCTTTTTCAGCCGTTTCGGCGGTTTTGGGGATTTCGGCTGCTCAGTTGGCACGGTTTCGCCGTCAAGCGCCTTATCAACCTGTCTGATAAACGCTTCATCCCAGTCGCGCACACGTTGCACCGCCTCGTCGAAGCTGGTGCAGCCGCTGCCGATCATAGCTCCGGAAATGGCGTTAGACAGGGCGAATACGTTGCCCGCTATGGTGTTGAACGATTTCAGATCGCCGTCGAACGCTATGAGATCGACCATATGCTTGTCGAGCACGGTGTGGATGAGCTGCATGGCTCCGGCCTCGCTCAATGGCTGCGTGTTTTGGTCGAAGCCGACAAGCAGTCCGTATTGACGCACAATGGATTGGAAGAAAGCGTCGTACGTGGAGACTTCCGGTTTGAGGAACGTCATATTCGCCGATTTCAGCCCACGTTCACGCTGGTTGCGGCTCACGGCCGCGGACACGCGCGACAGCAGTTCCGAAGCCGCTTTGCGCGTGAAGTTAGTCCGAGGATTTTTTCGGGGCTCACGCCTTGTTCGATCAGTGTGATGATTCGCCTGGTCATTGTGTAGGTTTTGCCCGATCCGGCACCGGCGACCACCACCACATCCTCATAGGAGGGCGCTTGGATAACGGCGGCCTGCTCCGGACTGTCGGTGAATTTCATGGTTCCGCTCATGCCGTTCTCCTTTCGAATACGGTGTTCTGCTCGCCCGCGCAGGCCGGGCAGACCGCAGTGTTCCTGCAATATTTCATATGTTCCGATGTTGGCCTTGCCGTGATTTCGTTTGCCCTGCTGGCTGCGGCCGCGTAGAAGACCCTGGCGATCATGGTGAGGGACCATACCGCCATGGTGTTTCGCAAGCCGACGAATTCACTCCAATGCTCGTCGCTCACTTCCATCGGTGGAAGCATCTCGTCGAGTCCGTCTTGGAAATCCTTGTCAAGTTTTTTGACGTAGTAGCGCGGCACGAATGCGCCCGTATTTAGACTTCCGCTCGCGAACAACGGCTGTTGCATATGCGATTCGGCGGCGGTGTTGCCATATGGTGCCGGGAATGCATGCTTCGTTACGTGGAACAGCGCGCTTTGCGTGATGTTCGGCGCAGCAGCCACCGCCTGCGCCCCATGCAGACCGCTTCCTTCGGGGAACACGAGTCCCAGCTGGTAGCAGACGAGCTGCAGATCGTTGAACAGGCCTTCGCCGTTCGGACTTGCACCGGTTTTGTAGTCGATCAGACGCACTTGCTGCGTGCCGTCCGCCATATCACGACGTTCCACACGGTCGATTCTGCCGGTCAAGCGCACGGTGAGATGTTCGCTCATGCCTGTTTGAGGCCATCCTCCGACCAACGTTCCCATAATGGCGATCAATTCGTTTCGTGAAATCGTATGAATGCCGTCCATCGCATTGTAGGCTGCGAGAATATCGTCGAAATCGAATTTTGCGGTGAATTTCAGTTCAGGTTCGGCTTTCGTGAGTTTTCCAACGCTGAACGCATCATTGTTTTTAATTGGATAATCACCATGATTCGATTGAACGAAATACGTGGCGATGTTACGCAACGCATCCTTCGCCTGTTCATCTTTTTTCAATGCCTGATATCGTTGCGCGGGATCGGTGATGCCGTTCAGATCGCCGCGTAGACGCTCATATTCGGCATACATTTGCTCGGTGATCGCGTCGATGTTGTCCATATCGCTGATGGCGGTGTGCTGTTCCGGCATGTCAAGTCCGGCTTCGGTGGCCTTCTGCGCCACCGTGTGGATCAGCGAGCCGAAATTCGTGGCGACGCTGCCCATGCGCGGGCCGGAGAAACGGTTTTCAAGCATCCAGCACACCGGGCACGCCCACAGATTGTCCACCGCGGACGGAGACAGGGTCACCACGTCGGATTGCCGTGTCTTGCCATCTTGAATCGTTTCCCGTTCAGCGAGTGAAACAGGCTCCTCCACGAACGGCCAACAATCGGGATCAGCCGCCCTAATGCCTCGAGAGGCCAGCAATGCCAATGTTTCAGCGGCGTCACGGGCCTTCGGGCTGTTCGACGGTTCCATCGCAAGCACGCTTCGCGCGGCCGCGATCAAGCCACGGGGATCGGATTCAAGTCCCGCATAATCGCCCTGACTGCCGATCGCCGCATATTCGCGCCGTTCCATATCGGCGTCTCTATCGCGGTCAAACCATTCCGGCACATATCCGTACAGAAAATCAGATGGCACGTGGTCGTCGTTCAGCACGGCGCTCATCACCGCGCACTCATCGGCACGGGTCAACGCCACCAGGAAGCTTTTCTGCTCGGATGCGAGCACGGCAGCCAATTGCGCATCCCGCTTGCCCGCCGAAGTGGTGACGGTATCGGACAGCTCGCCATGCAACATCACATCGGCGAGTTCCTCACCGCCGAACAATATGTTGCGTGGCGTAAGATTCGGCCATTGCCCTTGCTGCAAGGACGGCAGAAACACCAGGTTCCAATGCCTTCCCGCCGCGCCTGCGGGCGTGGTCAGCGTCACTGCCTGGTCAATGGGCGCGGTGTGAGCCAACGAATCCGCTCGATAGTCAGCGAGCGCACCTGTTCCATAAACGCTTCAATGGTGCGTGCGGCGAACTCGCCGCTTGATTCGCCGCCGGAAGCGTAGTTGAACAAGCGCATCGCCGCATCAAGTCGGTCGTTCGCGGCACGGCCGGCCGCCGAATGCTCCAAGCTACGCGCTGCCAGATTTCCGCTTTTCCGCAGGCACGCCATGCGCAATCCAACACGTATTGCGGTTCATGCAAAACCAGCTTGTGTTCCGCCTCGCACGTTTTGTCAAGCACTTTCCACAATGATGCGAAAGCCTTGACCTGTGGATCCGAGCCCGTCACGGAGGCGATCGTGTCGATCACACGATCGGTGTTTCCTTCCAAAAGAAGCACGTATAGAGCGTCCATATCGAACACGGGATCATTCTGGTCTCCATCATGCCCACCATCATGTTGACCTTCGTCGGAAATCGCATGGCATTTCGCCATGTATTCATGCCAATCCGCCACCAAACGCAGCAGCGACGACTGCTGTTCGACGTCCGTCTTCGCCATGTTCGCAGAATCCTGCGCGCGAATCTCATCATCGCCCACAATCTCAGCGAGCGAAGCCAACGCATGCATCGCGGATTCCACGGACGCGAGACGGGCCGGGCGCTTCATGCTGCCTGTCGCCGCCGACCGTAATCAGCGGGGATGCCATGATCGACGCCACACGTGAACGAATATAGGATCCGGCCGCCTGCGGGTCCATGCCCGAAGCCGCGATTGTCCGCCTTTTCAATTCCGCCAATTCAATCAGCGCGAACAGGCCTTGCACGAACGGTTCGTCCTTCAACGGGCGTGTCACGCTCGAATAGCGCACGGGAACGCCGTCGGCACGCAGCCGTTCGCCGAACGCGCGGACGGTGGCATTGTCATGCGTGATCACAGCCATGTCGTTCCATTCGCGGGAACGTTGCAAATGCTCGGTTTTGATCTTCCACACCACGTCATCGAGCTCTTCGGACGAGGAACGGTACAGGGCCGTTTCCACACTGCCGTCGGCAGGCGTGACGCAAGCATCCGTATTGCCGGACGGCAATGCTTCGATAGGCATCGCCCCCGGTATGTTCCGCATTTTGCCTGGGCGCTCCGGCAGGGGCACGTCAGTCGGTTCCGTGCTTGCGATCGACAGGCTTACGCGGGTCGCGACAAGCGTGCGATAGTCGTCATGCACGTTTTGCCTGTTCGACGCGTTTCGAATGGTTTGCGCGCCATCATTTTCGCATGCGGCATACAGGTTTTCGATGCGCTCCAATCGCGCTCCCATGCGCGACTGCGCCTCGTTGAACAGATATTCCGGATACGATCCGCGGAACGTCTGCACGGCTTCGTCGGGATTGCCCACCAACAGCAGGCGCGTCCCGCGATTATGCAAGGCCTCAAGCAGGGCGAAACCAGCCAACGTCGCATCCTGGAAATCGTCGACTATCAGCATGTTTGGAATATCGGCATCACGTATGTCAGACACGGCCTCGGTGCGTCGATCATCAGTTGCGACGCATCAAGACGGTATTCGCCGGAATAGGCTGCACGAATCGCCGCATGTATTCTCACGCAGCGCGAAGGCGAGACGCCATTGGTGCGCAGCGTTCGCGACGCGGCGTCAAGCTCGCCATTCCTGCTGGCCGCGCGGGCGATGAGCATGTTTTCAAGCTCCGGTTTCGCACTGATCTCGTTCATGCGCGCAAGCATGTCTCGCAATTGGTTGGCGAATGCGTCGGTGGAATCGTCGGCCACCAGTCCGGACCATTCGGAAACAGCGAAATAGACACGCAGCAGATCGCAGGTGGCGCACTCGTCGCCATGCTGCCTATGTTCCACATGCGATGCAAGCACCTTGCGGATGATCACATCCTGTTCGGCGCCGTTCAACAGTTTCGGCAACGGTTTGCCCTGTGCGGATCTTGCGGCCGTCAGCAGGCGGAATGCGACGGCCGACAATGTGGTGACCGGTCGAGCCTGCGAAACCGCCGACAATTCACGATCGCGCGATCGCCCAACATGTCGGCGATCTGTCTGCCGGACACCGTCATCACGGCATTCGCATCACCATACCGCTTCATCGCGGCGATCAGCATGTCCAACGCAAACTCGGTTTTTCCGCTGCGCGGCGCTCCCGCAACCAACGTGACGTGAGCAAGATCTTCCAAATCCATCATGCCTCCCAACACTACTAGTCTCATCCTCCTTTACCTGACAAATCCGGCAATGGAGGAACTCATGCCGGAAGGCTCGGTGGCCGCGAAAGGGCGGGACATGGGAACACCTCGGATGCCCGTCTTCGTATGCAGACATTCGACTCCTTACTGGTAGGTTTCTGGGTTGGTCTTCGGATAGCATGGCCTTCAGAGAGGGCAGTGAACAGCATCCGCATTACGAGGAAAGAGAGCATATGGAAGCCATGGATAGCGCTCCCCCTCAAATCCCTGGGTACACATTCGCCCAGAAGTTGGGGTCCGGTTCCGAAGCGAACGTGTACTTGTATCAGCAGCTTTCCCCCAGCCGTCAGGTGGCCATCAAAGTCAGCAAGGGAATGCTCGACCCGCGCGCGGCGGCAAGATTCCGTTCCGAAGCGAACTTCATGGGCAAAATCTCATCACACCCTTACATTCTTTCGGTGTATGAAAGCGGCGTCACCACCACAGGCAACGGCTACACCGTGTTCGAATACGCTCCGGGAGGCAATTACAAGACCTTCCTGGAATCCAACCGTCTCAACGCAGACCAGATGCTCACCGTCGGCATCAATCTGGCAAGCGCCCTTTCCACTGCGCATCGCGAAGGCATCATCCACCGCGACATCAAGCCCAGCAATATTCTCATCAACACGCACGGCATGCCCATGCTTTCCGATTTCGGCATCGCGGGAACGATTTACGGACGCCCCGGCATCGGCTACACCATCGCGTGGGCTCCGCCGGAAGTGCTTGCGAAGAACGGCGGAGGCAACGAATCCTCCGACATTTATTCTCTGGGGGCGACGCTGTTCGCCATGCTGACGGGCCAGTCGCCGTACGAATACGGCTATTCCGAAGCTCTTGGCGCAACCCGAGGCAAAGAACGCGGCACTCTACTGAGGAACATCATTCTCACCAATCCGCTGCCCAAGCTCAACAGTCCGGATGTTCCTCCACAAGTGGAGCGGATCCTGCGCAGGGCGTTGAATGAAACGCCGGAGGACCGATATTATTCCGCATATGATTTCGCGCGCGACATGCAGCGTGTACAGCAGGAATTGTATGGCCATGCCACGCCGACCACGGTTGAGGGGGAACCGCCGTTCCCGCAGAACCCGTATGCACAGTCGCAGGCGAACATTCAGGTTTCGCCAACTGCCCCAAAGCAGCGTAGCATTTGGGCCAAGTCTCTTGTGATCGTTGTTTCGGTGGTCACCGCGATTGCAGCCGTCGAGCTGGCGTTCGCGTATGTGATCATGCCGAATATGGATTCCGTCTCAGACAACAGCAGCGTGCAGATCAAGAATCCGGAAACGTATGATCAGGAGAACGATTCGCCTGATTCGGCCATCACCACCGGCAGTGTGCCCAGTGTCGAGAATCTGACCGGGTCATATTCCGCCGATGGCGGCAGTGTGCAGTTCACTTGGGCGAATCCCGACCCGCAGAACGGGGATTCATACGCATGGTCGATGGTCGGCGATGCCGGTGTTAATCCGAATACCCAGGGAACCACCACCACCGACACGCATATCAGCATCGAACCCGCCGACAGCTCGCAGACCTGCATTCAGGTGAGCCTCATCCGAGCCGACCGTCAGATGTCGCAGAATCCTGCGATCGCGTGCGCAGCCAAACCATAAGCATCACAGCACTTCATAACAGGGTTGGCCAATGGCATTATTCAATCGCAGGCGATGTCCGGAACGAACACAACGACCATCGAAAACGCTCAAGGAAGAACCGAAAAAATGGGCAAAACGCAAGAACGCAGCCAATCAGTCGGCACAATCGCACGAACGACAATTGCGCTTCGGACCGATGATGCGCAAACTGCTGTTGCGTCGAGAAGCAGACGGTGGATCACGCCGATCGTCATGCTGTTTCTGCTGCTGGGCATCATCGCAGGCGCGTTCATCGTCAGTTCGGTGACACAACAGCATGTACAACTTGACGACGGCACCGTGTGGATCACTTCGCTGAAGGACCGCAAGGCCGCACGATTCAATGCGAAAAACAAGGATGTGGACGCTGGAGTCTCGTCCGCAGCCTCCCGTTTCGACGTGGCCCAACATAATGGCAGCACCGTGATTTCCGAAGGTACGAAAGCCAGCAACATCGCAGCTTCCACAATCAGCGAAACCGGCAACACCGCCATCAAAACGGATATCGAAACCATTGTCGGAGGCGATACCGCAGCGTTCATCAACGTCAAAACCGGCAATGTGTGGGTGGGATCCGCTTCCGATGTGCAATCCGTCAATCCAACCACCGACAAGCCGAAAATGAAACTGGGATCCGGTGGAAGAATCACGGTGACGCATAACGGAACCGTGTACGGATATCGTGCTTCCGATGCGCGGTGATGAGCATCGACAAGTCGCAAGGCGCGTGCGAGCAAGTTGGCACGATAGGAGGCGCGCCGCATGCCGAATCGTTCACCGTCATCGGCGAAACCCCGGTCGTGGCGGCGAAAGGCACCGTGTATTGGCCGCAGGGAAGCGCAGCCATCAATCTGCAGGGCAGCATGACCTTGCAGGCCCCTTCCACGGACGGCAAACAAAACGGATGGGTGGCCGTGGCGACACCACGCGGGCTCGCAACGGTGAACCTCAGCACCAAGAAAACCTCTGAAACACCAATCCCGGCAAAGGCGAGCCCGCCCAGCCGGTATCCAACAGGCGGATGCGTATTCGCCGCGTGGGCGCAGAAAGCCAACAATTACGCCAAAGTATGCTCCGCCGACGGTTCGGACATGGCATTCGACACCCTGACCAACATCAACGCCACTTCGGAACTGATATTTCGCACCAACCATCGTCTGGTCATACTCAATGACGTGGTCAACGGCAACGTCTGGAATCCGCAGGAATCCACCAAAGTCATCAAAATCCAATGGAATAAGGTGGAAACCAAACAGTCGAAGCAACAGGAACAGAACAACGACAGTGCCAACAACCAGCATAATTTCAGCAAAACCTGCTCGTCGCAATCCGGGCAGATCAAAGCGGAAGACGATTCGTTCGGCGCGAGAACAGGATCGCAGCAGATCCTCGACGTGCTTCGCAACGACGAGCAGACCGACTGTTCCGTGCTGCGCATCACCTTGGTAAGTGCCCCGGACGGGGCCAACATCAGCGTCTCGCCCGTATACGACGGACGATATCTGCAGCTCGACGCATCCGCGGCAGCCGAAGGATCGGCATCGTTCAGCTATGAGATTTCCGACGGGCGCGGGCAGACATCCAACGCCAAAGTGAACCTCACCTTGGTCGGAGGCGACGACAACGCGCCCCAGCAAACCGATACGCCACCGGAAATCGACGTGGAGCAAGGAGCCACCTACACCACTAACGCATTGGGCAGCTTCTCCGACCCCGACGGCGATCCGCTCACGCTCGTATCCGCAACCCCGCAGAACACCGACCAGGTGACCGTCTCCACGCGAGCCGATGGGCAGCTCGTATTCAACGCGGGATCCATGTCTTCCGGACGCGCCGGCATCGAAGTAACCGTTTCCGACGGCCAGCAGACCGGCACCGGCATGGTGTATTTCTCAGTGAAACCGGCCAACACGTTGGCGCGGTAATCGATCCGGTAGTCAAGCAGATCACGCCAGACACGCGCACCACCGTTTCGCTCAAACAATACGTGCACGGCACCTCGGCCGAGCCCGCGCAGCTGACCGCCGTGGAAACCCCATCCGGCGCATCCACCACCATGAACGCCGCCGACATGTCGTTCACATTCAGCGCACCCAACCCCGGCACCTACTATG
>ENA-OQMZ01001111-OQMZ01001111.1-human-gut-metagenome-genome-assembly--contig:-NODE-1111-length-10189-cov-1.152355_pt1 | contig 10189 bp, 13 predicted proteins | sample MGYA00242621_ERZ504862 | MGnify/ENA primary metagenome ERZ504862 (study PRJEB26092, sample SAMD00036393) | human gut metagenome | host: Homo sapiens | study: EMG produced TPA metagenomics assembly of... | reverse complement strand
AAATAACGGTAACAAAATACCAGCTTGTCTTTGATCAAGTGCTTTTAATTTCATGATTTTCACCTCTTCTTTAAATATACCATAAAAAAAGCGTCTCCGCTTATGAAAACGCTATCTTTTTTTGATTTTAAAATGAAAAGGTTCTATTTTCTTAATCTTGAAAATAGAAACCTTTTATTTTAGTCTTCTTTTGTTCTTTTTCTTAAAGTATACATAAACGATTGCTGCCATTAATGCAAATGTTGCAAATGTCCATACAGATGTTGAATCACCTGTTTTCACTTTGTTATTTGTTACAACTTGAGGTTTATGAGCAGGTTCATTTGTATCTGTAGTGACTGTTGGTGCTTTTTCTAATGCATTAATAGCGTTTTGTAATTCACTTACAAGGGCATCGACTTCTTCTTGTGTCATTTCTGATGAATTTTCTAACTTCTTAGAAATTTCAGTAACAACATCTATTAGTTTAGAATAAGATGCTTCTGTATATTTTTTACTATCTAATTGTTTTAATTTGATCTAATAAACCATGGATACCATCTAAATTACCACGTTTAACAAGTTTTTGAGCAGCTTCTTTTAAAGTATTAGTTAATGCTTGAACATCATCACTTGTGTTTTCATTTTCTAAAGCAGCTTTAACATCATTGTAAACTTTTTTCAAATTTCTTCCATGATGATGCTGTATAATCTTTTTCTTGATATTGATCCATTAATGCTTTTAATGCATTTACTTCATCATCTGTTGCTTTAAAACTAATTGTGTTCTTGCATCTTGTAATTGTTTTAAAGCTTCATCTAATTGTTCTTTTGTTGCATCTTCTTTTTCGATTAATGTTTGTGCATTCTTTAATGCTTCTTTAAATGTCTCGAGTTTTGCATCGGTATTGTCTGCAAAATTCAGTGCCAGTGCTTCTGCCAGTGCCGGCTTTTTCGGGGAACCGTATTCCAGTTCTCCGTGATGTGCCAGAATGCAGTGTTTCAGTTCACTTGCCAGTTTTTTCGGAAAATCCGGAATGCGGCGGATACTTGCTCCGACCAGTTCCACGCCCATCACGATATGGCCGAGAAGCTGTCCGTCATCCGTGTAATCGTTTTCCGGGAATCTGGAGATTTCTTTCATTTTTCCCACATCGTGGAACAGTGCCGCACACAACAGAAGGTCTTTATTTAAAAACGGATACTGTTTTACATAGTAATAGCAGAGTTTTGTCACATTTAAGGTATGCTCCAGAAGTCCGCCCACAAATCCGTGATGCACGCTCTTTGCCGCAGAATGTCCTTTGAACGCTTTGATAAAAGCTTCATTTTCCACAAAATAGCTGTCTGTAAGCTGCTTCAGATACGGATTCTCGATTTTATGCACATACGTGAGCAGCTCTTCGTACATCTCATCAATGTTTCGCTCGCTGACCGGCAGATAATCTTCTTCGATATATTCGCCTTCTCTTGCTTTTCGTACTCTTTTGAGGAAACTTGTAATGCTCCCTGAAAACTTGTGACATCTCCAACCACATCGATATAGTCCAGCATATCGAAATCCTCAATTCCCTGAGAGTTCGGATCCCAGATTTTGGCATCGATCACTCCTGTTTTGTCCTGAAGGATCACATTCTCATATGATTTGCCGTTTTTTGTCATCGCAGACTGTCTGTATTTGCAAAGATAAATTCCTGAAAGTCTCTCGCCTTCGTGCAATGTTTCAATATATTTCATTGTTTTGACCTTTCTCTTATTAAATAAACATGAATGGTTCCGTGCAGGACAAATCACTTGCTGCCGGTACCATGATCTTATCTGTTTCGTTATCTGGCTCCCATGACCAGTTTCATTTCTACATCGGCATAACCGCCGATACTTTTTCTGCGGACCTTGATTTTTAAGGTATCACCTTCCTGATATTTCCGCAGAATGTCTTCGTACTCGGACATCGAGCCAACGCTTTCCCCGTTGATCTCTGTGATCACATCGGCTGCCTGTATCCCGCATACATGGCCGGTGAATCTGTGTTCACTTTCTTGACATAAATACCGTAAGGAACGCTGAAATGCTCTGCCACATCGGCACTGACGCTCTTTCCGACCACACCGGTATAAGGAAGCGACCTGCCTGCTGCCAGCATTTCCAGCAGATAGCTGATATCAGAAATGCCAAGTGCAATCAACGTATCTGCCGCACCAGTCTGTTTGAATTTCTGTGCCACAATGCCGACCATATTTCCATCCAGATTCAACAGAAATCCATAGCTCATATCGCTGGCCGCCATGTCCGTTGCGATCACCTTATACTCTCCGTCCACATCTTCACACTCCGTAATCGAAGTGATCATGCCATAATTGATCGAATCTGTATATCCCATTGGACTTCCGACTGCGATCACCGGTTCTCCTTTTTCTACGCTGGAAATTCCTTTGATCGAAATTGCGGAAATGCTCTGGATCGTGGATTCCTTTATACTTTTGAGCGGAATTTCCAGAATCGCAAGCTCTGTCACCGTATCCTGCCGTCTGACAGCTGCATCTGCGACCTCTCCGCCCGGGAAGGTTACTGTGATCTGCTGTGCACTCTTGATAAAACGACTGGAAGTCAGTATGTAAAGCCAGTTGCTGTCCACGCGGAACACCAGTCCGGAAGTCTCCGTCACATTCTCATAGCTTTCACTGAACCAGTCCATTTTTGCCACATAGCTTTTAATCTTTACCAGAGAATTTTCTGCAGAATCTACCACATTTTTCATCTGATCATAGTGCATGCGGTATTCTTCGATTGCATCTGTTTCTTTGCTGTTCTTTTTCCTGCCTTTTGCCGTCTCCTTTTCGTCATCCGCTTTCTGCTCTGTCTGTCCGGTTTCTGTCTCCTGAGTATGTGTCTCTTCCTGAACCATCACGATCTGTGTCGGCTCATCCGGCTTTCCAACTGATTGCTCGCCCACGGGCTGTACGATCGCGAACATCACGCCCGCCGCCACCCCGAAAATAAGTGCAGGGCAATCGCCGCTGCCCCCTGTGTAAACCACTTACGTCGGTAGAACGGCTTTTTCTTGATCTGTTCATTGATAAAATGAAACTCTTTCTTCTCGTTCTCACCCATATACCTGATCCCTTCTGCTATTATAGGCTTTTCGCTCAAAATACCTTTTGACCATACCCACATTATAGGTACAATAGAAAAAATAGTAAAGTTATAATTATATGATGCCAGGGGCAAAAGCCTGAAACTACGATGTGCTTGCACAGGAGTGGTTTTATGGCTTAATGCCCCCGCCCGACGTGAGCATAAAAGTGAAGCGGAAGCTTCACGATATGCGAATGGTGGGTGCTATGTGCCAGTGGCACATGTTTAGCACCGACCGAAGCGGAGCGTAGAAGAATTGTGGGAGTACGAAGTACGGAACAATTCGTATGGCATCTTTTGTTACACATCACTACAAGAGGTATGCTATATGAACCCAAAAGGCTTTAAAAACTTTAGAATATAATAAAATCATTGACAAACTCACAGAATTTGCCGGTTCGGCACTTGCAAAAGAGATGTGCCGCAATCTGCAGCCATCCACGGATCTGTACGAGATTCAGGCTCTCCAGAAGGAGACAAGCGATGCCCTTTCCCCGTATTTATCAGAAAGGTGCGGTATCGTTCCGCGGCGTCCGCGACATCCGCGGCTCCATCAAGCGTCTGGAGATCGGTGCGATCATCGGTATCAATGAACTGCTTTCGATCTGCAGTCTTCTTGAGGTCTGCAGCAAGGTAAAGGCTTATTCCAGAAATGACCGTGATCCTGATTTTGAGGATTCTCTGGAAGCTATGTTTCAGGCACTGCAGCCTCTGACACCGGTTTCTTCCGAGATCCGCAGATGTATCGCCTCGGAGGAGGAATTAAATGATGATGCCAGTCCTGCACTGTTCAAGATCCGCCGCTCCATGCGTCAGATTAACGACAAGGTCCACGCTCAGCTCCAGACAATGGTAAATGGCTCCGCCCGCACCTACTTGCAGGATGCGGTTGTCACCATGCGAAACGGACGCTACTGTATCCCGGTCAAAGCAGAGCACCGCGGACAGATTCCGGGCATGATCCATGATCAGTCCTCCACCGGTTCTACCCTGTTTGTGGAGCCGATGGCTGTCATCAAACTGAACAACGACCTGCGTGAACTGGAATTAAAAGAAGAAAAAGAAATCGAGATGATCCTTGCCACCTTAAGTGCCAGATGTGGTGAAGAAACCGAAGCTCTGCGTGATGACCTGGATCTTCTGACAAAACTGGATTTTATTTTTGCCAGAGCACAGCTCTCTCGCTCGATGAACGGCACACACCGGATTTCAACGAGGAAGGCCGTATCCTCATCAAAAAAGGAAGACATACCGCTTCTCGATAAAAGAAAGTCGTTCCGATCGACATTCAGCTCGGTAAGGATTTTGAACTGCTGATCATCACCGGTCCGAATACCGGCGGTAAAACCGTTTCCCTGAAAACAGTCGGACTTTTTACCCTGATGGGACAGGCCGGACTGCATATCCCGGCATTTGACCACTCAGAGCTTTCCGTATTTCACGAAGTTTTTGCGGATATCGGCGATGAGCAGAGCATTGAGCAGAGTCTCAGTACTTTTTTCCGCCCATATGACAAATACGGTATCGATCTTAAAAGAAGCGGATGACCGTTCGCTCGTGTTGTTCGATGAGCTTGGTGCCGGAACCGATCCGACCGAAGGTGCAGCCCTTGCGATCGCAATTCTTTCCAACCTGCATCGCCGCGGTTCCCGCGTTATGGCAACCACGCACTACAGCGAATTAAAGGTGTTTGCACTTTCCACACCGGGCGTGGAAAACGGCTGCTGCGAGTTTGATGTGGAAACTCTGCGTCCGACTTACCGGCTGCTGATCGGTGTTCCGGGTAAAAGTAATGCTTTTGCGATTTCTCAGAAACTTGGTCTGTCACAGGACATTAATCGAGGAAGCAAAAACACATTTGACCAAACAGGATGAAGATTTTGAAGATTTACTTGCTGATCTGGAGCAAAAACGTGTTACAATAGAACAGGAACGTGACCAGATCAATTCCTATAAAGAAGAGATCCGCGAATTAAAGCAGCGTCTTGAATCCAAACAGGAAAACTGGACTTAAGCCGCGACAAAATTCTCCGTGAAGCAAATGAGCAGGCACGCAACATTTTGCAGGAAGCCAAAGATTATGCCGATACTACGATCCGCAATTTCCAGAAATATGGAAAGGCTGCCGGCGTGTCTGCCAAAGACATGGAAAAGGAACGCGGCAAACTACGTGAGAAAATGTCCACAGTTGACAAAAAGCTTTCTGCGAAGAATGCGGCTCCGAAAAAATCGCATAAACAGCTTACCGCCAAAGATCTGCACATCGGCGACAGCATAAAGGTACTGAGCCTGAACCTCAAAGGTACGGTCAGCACGCTGCCGGATGCAAAAGGCAACCTGTTTGTTCAGATGGGAATCCTGCGTTCTCAGGTAAACATCCGGGATCTGGAAAAACTGGATGATACCGTGATCACCGGAGGCAATTTCAGCAAGACCGGTTCCGGCAAGATCAAAATGTCCAAATCGGCATCTGTCAGCACAGAGATCAATCTACTCGGAAAGACCGTCGACGAGGCGATCATGGAGCTGGATAAATATCTTGACGATGCTTACATTGCCCACCTTCCTTCCGTCCGTATCGTACACGGAAAAGGTACCGGTGCACTTCGAAAAGGTGTTCACAATTATCTCCGCCGCCAGAAGCATGTCAAGAGCTATCGCCTTGGCGAATTCGGCGAGGGTGATGCCGGAGTTACGATCGTGGAGTTCAAATAAAACTGTTAAAATCAATAATGCCTTAAGAATTGTTCCGTACTTCGTACTCTCACAATTCTATCCGACATTCGCATATCGTGAAGCTTACGCTCCACTTTTATGCTCATATCGGGGCGGGTCATTAAGCCATAAAACCACTCCTGTGCAAGCACATCGTGGTTTCAGGCTTTTGACCCTGGCATCTGATAGAATTGCGAAAATTAGTTTTCAACGGAGCAATTTACAGGAATCAGTCAGGAATGAAAGATTAAAAAAAGAAAACAGGAGAAAGATATGAGAAAACGAATTGCAGCAGGATTACTTGCATTTGCACTTGCATTTACCGCAATGGATTTTGGTGGTCTGGTAAGCATTCAGGCAAATGCAGCAGGACTGGTACAGGTTACTGAAGAGAACCAGAGTAATTTTCATTTAAACGGAGATTATGCCGGATATTATGCGATCGCAGATAAAGAAGATCTGCAGGCATTTGCGGCGAAGGTCAATGCCGGAGAGAAAGACATCAATGCAGTGCTGACGGCAGACATTGATATGACAGGCGAAGGCTGGACACCGATTGGAGATACAAACGATGGTTATACAGGAACCTTTGACGGAAACGGACATAAGATCAGCAAGCTGGTCTGCGAGCGGACAGGGGATAAACAGGTATCAGGCCTGTTTGCACTGCTGATGGAGAACAGCGTTGTCAAAAATCTTGGCATGGAAGATGGCGTGTTCACATCGTCAACGAGTACGGCCGGAGCAGTTGCAGCAAAAAGCAGTCTTGGAAAGGTGATCAACTGCTGAAACAGCGGAAAAGTAACCGCGCATGATTACGCAGGCGGCATTGTAGGAAGTTCACAGGGCTGGATCGAATCATGCAAAAACAGCGGAGCGATAAAAGAAACGTGGGGGTTGGGACGCAGCGGAGGCATCGCCGGAGAGCAGGTCTGCAGCAGAAAAAGTTCCCAGCAATATGTGAGAACCTGTATCAAATATTGTTATAACACCGGAACAGCAGATGGATATCATGCCGGCGGTATTGCAGGTTATCAGAGCTATAGGAATCAAGAAGCCTGTGATATCATCTCCTGGCTGGAGCGATGCAGTCATAACAAGGAAGCAAAACAGGTGGAATGCACAGGAAGTCGGCTAATGGTGCCACAATTCAGAACTGTGTTTTTAATACCGACGCTTTAAGGGAGAGGTCTATAATAACAATCAAAATGGAAGTGTCAAAGATTCAGAAGGGATGACAAGTGCAGAGTTTGCATCCGAAAAGGCAGCCTGGGTGTTAAATGGAAAGGATAATTCGCTGGTTTCGCAGGCAAAGTGGTTCCAGAATCTTGAAGAAAATCCAGATGCTTATCCGGTAATGGATAGCACACATGGAAGAGTCTATTATCTGGAGGAAAGCAACACTTACAGCAATTATCCGGAGAACATGATGAATAGTGAGATCTGGTTGGTATACGGTACACAGATTATGAAAACAAGCGACAATCTGTCTGAAACAAAACCATTATCGCTGAAGAAGGACGAAGTTTTCAGCTGGAAAGGGGACAGACAGATAGAGGCTGGGCTATTATCTGGATGAAAAGGCACAGATACCGACTACAGCACAAAACAGCGGAGCGGTTGAAAAAGGCGGGGCACCGGCTCTGCCGGGGCAATATTATGTAAAAGTTACGGCCCTGGAAGTGGAAGGTTTTTATCAGGAAACTTCAGAAATTTTTCCCTATCAGATCAGCTTTGATGCCGGAATTCAGATGCAAAGAATTGCGGACAGCGAGAGCATAGATTATGCATATACGGGAAATCCAAGGGAACTGTCATTGGAAAAAGGAAGAAAAATCACCTGGAGCTGTGAGGAAACACCGACATCCATAAAGACCACTTATTATAAAAGCAAGGATGGAGTGCTGACAAATGCAGAAAATGCCGGTGCACTTACCGAAGGCGGGGCACCGGTTGCTAAAGGCGATTACTATGTAAAAGTAGAAATGGCCTTCCGTGAAAAATACAAATCAGAATCCGATTATCTGTTATATAAAATTTCAGATGGAGAAATTGAGGTAACCATGGATGGACATTCTGAACCATATGTTACTTTGGCAGAAGCATTTCATGATACAGAGGAAAAAACAGCACAGATGAAGCTGTTGAAGGATATTGAACTAAAAGGGGAAGTGGAGGTAAACAGCGGGAATCTGATCCTGGATCTGAACGGATATCGTCTGCAAATTTCGAGAACGGTTATCGTAAATCCGGAGGTCTCTCTTAAAATCACGGACAGCAGCGAAACACAGACGGGTGTATTTTCCGGCAAATTAACAGTGGAAAGTAAGAATATAGAATTTGCCGGCGGAATTTATGAAAATCAGTTGACTGATCAATTTGGGTATAACAGTCCGAAAATTAAGGTAAGCGGTGGAAAATTCGAGCTTATTTTAAAACAATGGGCAGAACTTGGAGAAGAACGTTGCCTGGTGGATAATGAGACAAATGAGAAGCAGCCATATGCTAAGGCAAGCTGTACAAACGTGCATGTCGAGGTATGTAAGGAACATGATTATGAACAGGATTTACAATACTGTACGTGGTGTCATAAGAAAAATCCGGATTTTAAGGGTTATATCCGGATCACGATAAATGGAGAAGATAGTTATGTAAATACACTGAAAGAAGCATTTGAATACGCAAATGGCAAAGAAGCAGAGATTACCCTTATGCAGTCAATGGAAAATTCGAAGATTCTTCCGTACCTGACAGGAGGGAAAATATCGCTGGATTTAAATCAAAAATCCCTGACAGATGATAACGATAGAATAATCTTCATAGACGGAGCAGAGGTTACGGTAAAAAACGGAACCTGTGGTATAAAAATAGTACGGAATCAAGGAATACTGAAAATAGAAAGCGGCAATTTCAAACACTCAGGATTATAATAGTTCTCAAAACAGTATAGAAATTACCGGTGGAAATTTCCAGAACATCATATTAGATTCAGGCAGTGCAGAAAATATGCTTCCGCAGGGTTATGCGTTTTACAGTACAGAAGCTGGACGCTTTCTGAGCAGAGAAGAAGTACTTGCCAATACTACTCTGCAAAAGGTTGAGGTTCGAAATACAGGCATGAGCTGCGAGATACTTCCGCAGATTTCCGGAATTACAGGTCAGACGCTGCAGGAGTATACCTTGATTCCGGGCGTGGTCAGGGCAGATACCGGAAATGGAGAAAGTACACTGCTGGAAGGAACTGGAGTTTAAGGAGGAAGAAAATCTGGAAGTGATACCGAAAGCTGGAGAAACAATGACATGCGATCTTATTTTACACCGGAAGATGATAATTATCCTTATTATAAAGTAAAAGGTGTAGAAGTTCATGTTGAAAAAAAGACCCCGCAGCAGGCTGCATTTCATGAATCGGCAAGTTATATTTATATAAAAGGTTCTGATTTGCTATATGTAGATCTGCAGGCAAAACTTCCGGCGGACAAAAAGGGAGATCGTTATTCCTGTTCTGTAACAGGGGATGAGCAGATTTTTTTAAGTTATATGCTTAGGCAGACTGGAGAGTTATCTTATCAAGTGAATGACTTTATAGACAGGAGCATGATTGGAAAACGGTTAACGCTCCATGTAACGATAGAAATGGAAAATTATACGGATGTTTCTTATGACTTAACGGTCACACTGACAGACCGGAAAAAGGTTGTCCTGAAAGAAGGCAGTGAGGTAAAAGTTTACAGGATCAGAAGCTTACTTACGGGGGAACATTATCCGATCTGAAACTGAATCTGGAAGGGGAAGAACAGGCAGTCTTTGTTGAGCAGGGAACCGACAAGCAGGTTCAGGGAAGTCTTGTATGGACTTCCCCACACAAAGACCGGATACATCCGTGACAAGTGCAAAATGGATCTTTACACCGTATGATATAGCGTATGTAGATGCAGTAGGAAGCACAGCGATTACTGTAGAGCCAAAAGAACTGAAAGTCTTAGCGGCAACGGCAGATGATAAAGTATATGACGGAACCGCGGATGTCAGCTTCAGTGATATTGTTCTTGAGGGCATTGAAGAAGGAGATGAAGTTTCGGCAGACATCGGAACGATCCGCGGGACTTTGAAAGATGTAAAGCGGGAAATTATACTTCGGTAACTTTGCCAGAGCTGAGATTAACCGGAAAAGACAAGGAGAATTATATTCTTGTGCAGCCGACAGATGAAATTCCTCTGACCAAAGCAGTCGATGTGGCAAAAAGCAGTGGACTTCAGATCGAAGAACAGAATAAAAGTTACTTCTAATTTAAAGGATCAGGAAGAGCGGAATAAATCTGACAGGGAATCCTCCCGGATGGACTGCGGGAAAGCCACA
>ENA-OQMZ01001110-OQMZ01001110.1-human-gut-metagenome-genome-assembly--contig:-NODE-1110-length-10198-cov-1.687320_pt1 | contig 10198 bp, 10 predicted proteins | sample MGYA00242621_ERZ504862 | MGnify/ENA primary metagenome ERZ504862 (study PRJEB26092, sample SAMD00036393) | human gut metagenome | host: Homo sapiens | study: EMG produced TPA metagenomics assembly of... | reverse complement strand
ACAAACCGTTGTCTTGAGTACAAATCCATATCAACCTTCCTTATTCTCCACGATTCCCATCACATGCCCCACATCGGGATAAACCTGTTTAATTCTTTTCTGACCGGACATCATAACTGCAAAGTCCTTTGTTCAAGCCTATCCACAAGATTCCGTGCGAGTCTTCATACAATTTGGTCACCGTAGCGTTCGATTCCACCTGCCCGTTCAAATCAATAAGATCCACCAGATACATCTCCATACCCTTACGGATCATACCATAAACCAATCTATTCAAATCTTTTGCCACCCAAATACCGTTATTAATACGTGCTCGAGTCATCTCTCGTCCGTTATCCAAAGACAACGAAACAAGCTCGGGAAAATCCGAATAGATTTTCACTTTATCCTGCTTCAAGTCATATAACACCAACCCGGTTCTTTTCTTGCATCATCCACATCATACCGTCTCCGTCATCACACAAAGCCATTACAGCCGGACTGCGGTTTACTCTGTCCGCCAAAGCGGGTAAGGCATAATCCTTGGTCATATTATCCATCAGATGTACAATGAAACTAGGACGGTCAAAGGCCGACACCCATAGACATCCCCTCCCTTTCAGAACTTCTACCAACATATGATTAACAGGCAGAAGCCCTGTCTGGAATTTCAATTGTTTTAACGTCTTATCCGGTTGTATTTGTAAGGACATGAAATCGTGCCCGGTGGTTAACCAGATATACCCCAGTTTATCATCCTGTACCAGACTAAGGATGACCCCATCCTCCTCACCGGCAGCATTGACCGGTATTTCAGAATATACAAACATAGAATCTTCAGGAGCCGAAGGGTCAAAACGCACCACACCATCCCCCCAGGTTGCCAACCAGAAGTAGTCCTGTTCATTATCCTGAACCATCACCGTAGGATTTTGTCTTCTCATCTTATCAGGATAAGGAACGAACTCGTCTTTTTCTTTGTCCAAATGATATACCCGGCCATTCCACACAGAAATAATAATCTCATGGTTGCGGCTCTCACAAAATCCGGAAATAGTAGTTCTTCCGTACTTATTCCGGAGGGGATACTCTTTGACCAACTGTCCGTTGATGTCATATTTGGCCAATATAGAACGATAGCTCAGCCACATATAGCCGTCACTGGTAGCATATAGATACATCACCGGAATATTCTTCAAACGCTCCCGGTCCATAGGATGTACACTGTAGTCCGATTTATCAAGAATATACACCCCTTTGTCTGTACCGAACCATATATTCCCCTTCTTATCCTCAGCGATACACTCCACCAAATTGTCCTCTAATAATCCCGGAGTTTCAATGTCCGAACGAAACACTTTCACATGATAACCGTCATCACGACATAATCCGTTCACCGTGCCATACCACATATATCCTTCGCTGTCTCTGAAGACGCGATGAATGGCATTTACCGGCAGCTGGTCAATGGTAGGGATATCTGTAATAGTTATGTTCTGAGAACACACCAAGAAGGAGAGAAAAGATAGTATAAAGGTCAATATATATTTCATTGTGCTTTCGGTTAGAATCATAGACTAGCCACAAAGTTAATAAAAAAGAAAACCGGATACTCTAAGTCAAATTTTAAATTGCTAAAGTATCCGATAATTGCTCCATCTCGCAGGTTTCCTTCTTTTGAAGCTTCCTCCTTACATCTGTGTCTTTAATTCTTTTTGGTAGCTTCTTCAGCAGTCTGTGTTTCCACCCCTACGGGAAAAGTATATCAATAACCGAAACCGGTTGCTTTTACATACACCTTATAATCTTTAATCATGCCGGGAGCTCCCTGTTCCGCACGTGGCAGAATACGGAAACCGGTCACGTTATATTCTTTGCCGAGATCTATCACCACCTGATGAGGATAAGCCGTATTATCCACCGTCTGCCAGAAAGTACTTTCTTGCAAGTCATAAATCTTGTCGCTGTGCGGTTACCGCTACGGGGTTCCTCGCTGTCGGCATAAACATCTTCCAGTTTCACGAGAGATTTTCTGTCCTTTCTCATCCAGCACATCAAACTCCGCAATGGCGGCAATGTTGGTATTATCAAAAGAAGACAGCCCTTCCAGACAGAAGTAACGTCCTTTCGTAACAGGAACTTTCACTTCTTGCCAACCGTTACCTGGTTTGAAAGTACCGGCAGATACCGGTGTTTCCTTCTCCAGTTTGATGGTCTGCCCCTGTTTACGATGCGTTTCAGGAACAGCCACACGAAGCATATCCAGGATAGGTTTGTTCAATCCGACGATGGTTGCCTCTTTCGGGCCTTTCAAGTCAAGAACGATGATTTCATTCACTCCTTTTTTCAGCCAGCAGCCCGGCATGAACAGGGTTTGTTGAGGACCGATTTCCCAGAAACGTCCCATGGCATGACCGTTCACCCATACCATACCTTTTCCCCAAGACTCCATGTTCAGGAACGTATCAGCCACCTTATCCAAGGTAAAAGCAGCGCGATAGTAGGCCGGAACACTTTCATCATTTTTCTCTATGCCACAGGCGGCAGACGAGTTCATATCCTGAAAGTTCCGGGAAGATACAAATTCATAATCTACGGGAAGATTATAAACAGTCCAGCCTTTCAACGTTTCGGCATTCTTACCGTTCACCAGTTCCACTTTCTCGGTAATTCCCTTGCGGTCGTGAATGGACTTGTCAAAGTTCACACGCCCCATGGCTTCCACCAATAAATCAAGCTGTGTACCGGCTTTTAATGCAGGCAGTGTAAGTTCCTGTTCTCCACCACGGCGATCCAGACGCCCCAACAGTTTCCCGTCGGCAAAAACCTGTGTCCAGTCATGCTGTTCGGTGATTTTCAGAACGGTTCCCGCTTTCACATCTTCCGGCAAATGGGTACGGTACAGGATACTTCCCCAGCCTTGGTCAAATTTCTCCATCGGCTGGATTTCCTCTGTCTGCTTCGGTTCGGACAGATTGTCAACCAACGGAGCTATTTGAGTGAATTTAATGGCAGGGATTTCCATAACCGGTAAAGCTTCAGGAACTTCAGGCAATGTCTGTCCTTCGTCCAAGTAGTCCTTCAACATATCACGTAAAGCAAAATACTTGTCGGTGGTCCAGCCTGCTTCGCTGATAGGAGCGTCATAGTCATAGCTGCTGCACATAGCCGAGTAAGCCGGATTATTGGCACCGCCCCACCAGCCAAAGGTCGTTCCTCCGTGGGTCATGTACAAACTGAAAGAAATACCTTTGTCCATCATCTCTTTCAGGCCATCCACCATGATTTGTCCGTCACGGGTTTCGTGCTTGCGCCCCAGTGATCAAACCATCCGCTCCAGAACTCGCTGCACATCAACGGAGCGTCGGGGCGTACTTCTTTCAGTTTGGCAAACTGCTTGTCGATATCAGCTCCCGTACCAAAATTTATAGTCCAAAGCAAATCATCCAAACCATTATTCAGGAAATTAGAACTCCAGTCACATTGGAACAAAGGCACTTCAGTAAAGCCTGCGGCACGTACCGTATCACGGATGGCAGACACATAGGGCTTGTCCGTGCCATACGAACCATATTCGTTTTCCACCTGCACCATGATGATGTTACCACCACGGGTAATCTGTAAATCCTGCAACTGCTTGCCCACTTCATGCATAAAGGCTCCCACGTGCTGCATATAGAAAGGATCGAGAGTACGAAGCTGCACGCTGTCGTTCTTCAGCAGCCACCAAGGCAGCCCACCCATTTCCCATTCCGCACATACATACGGACCGGGACGCACAATGACGTACATACCATGCTTCTGAGCCAATTTACAGAAAGCTGCAATATCTTTATTACCTGTAAAATCATACTTACCGGGAGTTTCCTCATGCAAATTCCAAAAGACATACAGACAAAGCGTATTCATGCCCAATGCTTTACACATTTCAATACGATGTTCCCAGTATTCACGGGGAATACGCGGATAATGCACCTCTGCCGCTTTGACCACGAACGGTTTCCCATTCAGCAGAAAGGTATTCTTACCCGCTTCGAATGTCCCGGGCTTATTGCCGGCACATCCTGCCAGCAGCAGGACCGCCAGCAACAAAGTCAGTAATTTCTTCATGTTTATTTATCTATTGTTATTTTTCATTCTTGTTTATCCGGATTACCGTAAATGAATAAGCCGGCAATTCATACCCGAATTTCTCGCTTACCTCCATTGTACCGGATACAGGACGAACCTGTTGGTCTGTCCGGTTTTCCTGCCAAAACCGTCTTTACGGCAGTGGTGTTCATTCCTTCCAAAGACGGGAGCTCCACTTGCGCATTCACCGCTACCGGCAGCAGATTCACCAGTTTCACGATCATATCTCCTGTCTTTCCGTCGCGGACTACCGACACACCTATCCGTTTCTTCACCGCATCTTGTGCATTATCCAAAGTCACGGAAGAAGCGATGTATTCACTGCCCGCATTTTGTCCGTACATCTGCTGCGCATAGTAACCTACGGTGGGTTTTACCTCCGTATTATTGAAATAAATCAAATCCGGATTCCACTGGGTATGTCCCTCCTTAGCCAGTAACGGAGCGTAAGAAGTCATGGTCACCACATCGGCATTACGCTCCACGGAAGTCAGGTACAAGGCCTCGGCCAAAGCTGTTTCTATATTGTTGGGACGTCCCGGCAAATGAGCCGCATACTCTCCCAAATACACTTTCGCCTTGTTACGGTCATAACGGTCATAGAAATCCTGATTGTTGATAAACCATCCCGGGGTGTTATAATAATGTTCATCCACCATCGGAATACCCATCTTAGTGGCGAATTTCCAGCCTTCCTCATAATCACTGCCCTCATAGAACGGGCCTACCGTTCCGATAACGGTCACTTCGGGATATTTCTCCTTCACCGCATTGAAAATCATGGTGAAACGTTCTTCAAAGATATCGGTAATCAAATCCTCGTTACCAATACCGATGTACTTCAGATTGAAAGGTTTGGGATGTCCGGCTTGCGCACGCTTCTTTCCCCACACGGTCTTCTTCGCATCTCCATTCGCATATTCTATCAAATCCAGTACATCCTGCACGTACTGCGGCATTTCCTCCATCGGGATTCCGCCTTGCTGACCGCCGCAACCCAGTTCGCCTACCGAGTGATGACTGCAAGTACCCGAATTCTGACAAGGCACTCCGGCTGCCACTACAGGAACAGGTTCGGCCCCCATATCCTCGCAGAACAAAAAAATATTCATGATATCCCAGACCGCGGGTCTATGATACCCCCACAAATTGCGCAGAGGCTTGCGTTCCTCCAACGCTCCTATAGAGCCTTTCCAATCATAAATATTGTCCACACCATCTCCGTGAGCCACACATCCGCCGGGGAAACGGACAAAACGGGGATGAAGGTCCGCCAAAGTCTGTGCCAAATCGGCGCGCAGCCCGTTCTTCCTGCCTTTAAATGTATTCTGTGGGAAAAGAGAAACCATATCCAAGGCATACTTCCCAGCCATCTGCGGACAAACGGACAACACGGCATCCGCAGCATCCGCCGTTGCCGTCAGTACAGCCTTTTGTTTTTTCCACTCTGTAGATGAAACCCGAATAGCAGCCTGCGCAATTTCCTTGCCATCTTTGGTAGTCAGCCTCACAAGCACTTTTCCACCTTTCGTATCATCCAGCACTTTGGAAAACACAGAGAAGTCATACTTCTCACCTTTTTTCACGGCAATACCGTCAAAACCGTTATTCACCAAGGCAGCACCCGGGCGGTGTACCTCTAACACTGCATAGTGAGCATTGTTAGCATGGATGGGACTGTCCTCACTGACAGACAGTTCCGCATCAGTACCTGTATACTCCACGCATACGTGCTGTTCCAGTTCTTATCTCTTGCACCGTCTTTGGCAGAATATTCAAAATCACGGTTCTGAACCAGCTCCGCATAAAGTCCACCATCGGCTCCATAATTGATATCCTCAAAGAAAATACCTATCAGATGCTCGCTAATGGGCTTCACCCGTCCGGTATCCACCCGGATGGTGGCAGCGACCGGTTTTAGTCCGGCAAAGCGGACGGCATCCTGTTCGGTACGCTCATTATTCTGTATATCGCGGAATTTCTTATGCTCAGCAAAACGAATCAACTGTTCTATATCCGCATAAGGTACTTTCTGCATATAACCGTTCAAGGTATCTTTATCAAGGACAATCTGCCGGGCAGTGACCAGTCGGGGCACGGCAGGCTTCTCCGCATTGACATATTGTTGGGGAGCCCACTTCAACAAGTCGGAAGAATGGGAAGTACCCCATACTTTTCCGCTGGGGGTAAGCTGCCACCGGCAATACCAACGTCCATCTTCCGCTTTTTCCAGAAGAGGTTTAATCATTCTCTTTTCCGCCCCCCAACGCCCGAAATCACATTTCAGATAGGCAAAGCCGTCGGATACACTCAGCCACTTGTCGCCATCGGGGCTCCATGCGAATTTCAGTCCGCTGCGTCCCTCGTCTTCCGGATGGGCGTAAGAGAAGATGTAGACCGAATCGGGCTCATTATATACTTTTTCCACGGCAGCACAGACGGATTGGCCTGCTGCCAATGAGGCGATTGCCAGAGATAATAAGGTCTTTTTCATGGTATATGCTTTATTGTCATGTTTCTTTTATAACGTGGGAACAACCTTCCTGATGGTTCCGTCCGGATTAAATTCCATACGGTCTATACATACTTCACGATGCACGCCAGGACCCTTCTCACGATCTATAAAGTTCTTATTAATACGATGATATACAATGTACCACTCATCCGTACCCGGAATTTGTAGGACTGCATTGTGCGCAGTCCATAGATTTCCTTTGCAGGATCCTGAATCAGTACCACCGGTTTCTTAGCAACCTTTATAGGACCTAGCGGAGATTTCGACGTACCGTATGCCACATGATAGTTGGGCGAACCGGTATCATCCACCGACCACATAAAGTAGTAAAGACCATTACGATAGAACACATATGCCGCTTCACGGAAAGCGTAATCTTTCAGACTTCCTCCTTTCGGTGTCAATACGGTCAAGGTATTCTTTTGATGGAAACCATATCCTCATTCAGTTCGGCGCCCGCCATATAACCATTGCCCCAGTACAGATAGGATTTTCCCGAAACCGGATCGGTAAACACATCCACATCAATCTGCTGTCCGTGGCCCACGGAGATTCAGTAATAATGGGATGTCCCAAGTCTTTGAACGGACCAATGGGTGAATCGGCTACCGCCACCCCAATCTGCTTGCCGCCTCCGGCTACAGGATTACCACTGAAATAGAAGAAATATTTATACTTTCCATCCACCATTTTCTCTTCAATGCACGGAGCCCATGCGTTTCCATCTGCCCATGCCACCTGATCGGATTTCAAATCAAGCATCACCCCTTCATCTTTCCAGTCCTTCAGATTATCCGAAGAGAAGACACTGAAATACCATCCGCCCCATCCGGGCTGTCCGTCGGTGGTGGAATAGATATAATATTTTTTAGTCTGATGAGAATACAATATCTCGGGGTCAGCATGGAAACCTTGCAGCACGGGATTGTTGGGAATCGTCATATTGCCCATTTCCTTTGAAGCCATTTGTCGGTGATGCGCTTCAACTCGGCACGGGTAATGGGGATGATAGTTCCGTGACGCGGATGAAAATTCATCTTCACCTCACTGTCTATCACTTTAAAGTTTTTCAAATCGGTCGTTTCAGTAAACTGGTATTTACCTTTCATATAGACATCATACATCAAGATGTATTTATTCTGACCTATCAGTTGAAAGTTCCCGCACCTTCACGCTTCCGGGGTCTGCTGCTTGTAGTCGGGTTCTTCCTCCCATTGTCCCGAAGTCAGTGAACGGGTAGTTGCTACCCGGATGCCGTTTCCATGTCCTTCGGTTTATAAAACAGGTGGTAGATTCCATCTTTATATACGATATCACCGTCTATGCAAGATTTCTTGTTTTCAGGGATGAAAAGCGGTTTCGGTTCACCTTCCAGGTCGGTAAATTCTTTATTGGCATAAGCATAATAAATCACATCTGCCCCATCACCATATTTCATTGACCAATAAACCAAGTATTTTCCGGCTTCCGCATCGAAGATAGTCTGAGGAGCCCATACCCGTTTCAGTTTTTCCTGGCCGGCATAACGTTTCTGCATATTGATGACAGAATGGTTCCAGTTCACCAAGTCTGTAGATTTCAGCAACACCATGGCACGATTGGAGTCCCATCCATTGTCAGAAACCATATCGGTAACCACCATATAGAATGTCTTTCCGTCTTCGCAACGCAGGATATGCGGGTCGCGCACGCCACCGGTAGAACTGATGATTTTGGAATCAATGACAGGTTTGTTGTCATTCAGTGCCCAATAGGTATATCCGTCCGTACTTACCGCATAGCATACGGCTTCCTCGCTGATGTGGTTACCTGTAAAATAGGTAAAGAGATAAGCTATGTAATCTTTTTCGGCTACATTGTTTTGACTATTGCAGATTGCTGTGCTCCTGCCAGCCAGGGCACAAGACAAGCCAAAAAGAAAGTAAGGATTTTGTGTTTCATAATAATTAGTTCAAAAATTGTTTGATGCAAAGATAGAAAATACAATCCTAACGATGGGTATATAAATCTTTCAAAAGAGGGACTTTATTCGGTCAAATGGGGGAAAATAGAAGTTTTACATCTTTTTTATCCATTGTAAGAATCCACCGATCCCTACAATGGATATCAATTTAACGAGGATTATTCCTTGTGATCATTTTGTATAAAATGTATTTAGAGAATGGGGCTGCAACGTCACCTCCAAATATTTTCCCGCCAGTTTTACACTCAAATTCTGTTGTTTGCCATTAAAATTCCCCGCCACTACCAAATACTGATTCTCAGGAGTCAGGAATATAATGACTGGTTGGTTATCCTCCCCTTTGCCTTGTATTGTAAGATTTTGATCCTGGAGCCACCATTTTGCTATAATGCTTTACTGCATAATTACTCCGGGGTATAAACAAACGTACGCTTTTCCGAATCCACACGAATCAACGCATTCTGTTTCCATCCCCACGGACTTTCACCTTTATCGGTCAAAATACAATTCCAAAAATTATATTCACAACATCCATTCCCTAAATAATGATTTATCAACTCAAATGTATGTTCTGCTGCCTTCCAATCAAAACTACCCCAACCGCATTCGCTTTCCGAACAGATATATTCCCATTCGGGATGCTGTTTTCTTATGGAAGGAAGTATTTCACGTCCTTCCCATTGAAATCCCATACCACGAATACAATTACATAAAGCCGTATCAGCAAGAATTGTTTCTACATGATCTTGGCGATTCGTATTAAAAGTACCTAAATAAAGCTTCACCTCAGGATGCATTTGCCTCAAAGTAGGAGCTAAATATTCTTTATTGAAACGAATCGTACCGGTGGCAGTCCAGGCACAACCAGGATAAGGAGTGTAACTGTACGCTTCATTCTGATACATTACCATATCAATGGGAATTCCTTGTTCTTTATAGGCATCTATAAACCGACAAAAATAATCTGCATAAGTCTGCAAATAACGTGGATCTTGAATCATAAAGTCAGTTGTCGCAAGTTGGCGAGGAAAAACTCCATCACGGGCACCGGTCAACTTCATTTCATTCTCATCAACCTGACCGCCTGTAGCACCATATAATAAATAATTCTGTTTCTCTGACAAACTATTAAACGGACTACTTAAAACCGGATAATCTCCATTTATTTTCATCCAGCTTGGAGGACACCAAGGTGATATCCAAAATGTAAGATTCGGATTATATTTTTGTGCAGCACGTATGAAAGGAATAATAGTCTGTTTATCACGATTAATATTAAAATATCTCAATTCAAAGTCACCCTCCACTTCGTCACAACTATACCAAGAACGAGCGTAATCATTGGCTCCCATCGAAATTCGTCCACGCGTAATCCGTAAATCACCTTGCGGAGAAAATATATTATACAATATTTCATCTTGTTCAGTACGAGTTAATAACCCAAGAGCATCCCAACAAAGTTCATTGAAAGTAGTTCCCCAATTCTTGAAAGCAACACCGTTCTCTGTTCCATCTACTGTAAAACAGGATTTTGTTCTGATTTTGACTGCAACTTCACTTTTGATTTTTGCCATACATTGCCTTTCGGTACTACTAATCCAAGTCACAGA
>ENA-OQMZ01001108-OQMZ01001108.1-human-gut-metagenome-genome-assembly--contig:-NODE-1108-length-10210-cov-1.843598_pt1 | contig 10210 bp, 18 predicted proteins | sample MGYA00242621_ERZ504862 | MGnify/ENA primary metagenome ERZ504862 (study PRJEB26092, sample SAMD00036393) | human gut metagenome | host: Homo sapiens | study: EMG produced TPA metagenomics assembly of... | reverse complement strand
CAGCCCCGCCCAGGGGGGCCAGCTGGCCCGCCAGCGTTTTGAGCAGGGTGGATTTGCCCGCGCCGTTGGGCCCGATGAGGCCAGGATCTGCCCCGGCACCGCCCCCAGCGTGATGCCGGAAGCAAGGGGCGCACTGCCATAGCCGATGGCCAGTTCTTTCGTTTCACAGCGGTATTTCATCGCACACCCTCCTGACCCCGGCGCACCAGCAGCCAGATGACCACCGGTGCACCAAACACTGCCGTTACGGCGCTGATCGAAAGCTCAGTGGGGGCAAACATGCTGCGGGCGATGAGTCGCACAGCAGGCAGAAGGCGGCCCCGCCCAGGCAGCACCCGGGCAGCACCACCAGCGGCCTTGCACTGCCGAACAGCTGCTTGACCAGATGGGGCACCGCGATGCCCACAAAGGAGATGGGCCCCGCAAAGGCCGTGACACAGGCGGCCAGCAGACTGGAAAGCAGCACCAGCAGCCGGGAAAAGGCTCTGACATTGATGCCCACGCTCCGGGCGTAGGCCTCCCCCATCTGGTAGGCGGCCATGGGCTTGGAAAGGCAGAACGCTGCCGCCAGAGCGGGCAGCACCACCAGCGCCGCCGCCCGCACATTGCCCCAGGTCATGCCGGAAAAGCTGCCCTGAGACCAGTTATGGAGGTTGACGATGTTGCTGTCCTGGGCAAAGGCCACCACAAACTCCGTGACGGCTGAGCAGATGTAGCCGATCATCACGCCGCAGATGACAAGGATGCTCATCCGCTGCACCCGCCGGGAGACCGCCAGCACAAAGGCCATGGAGCCATGGCCCCCGCAAAGGCGGCTGTGATCAGGGTAAGGGAGCTGGTGAGCAGGCCCTGGTTCAGAAAAGCCACCATGACCAGTGCCACGGCCAGCTTGGCCCCGCTGGAAATGCCCATGACAAAGGGCCCTGCAATGGGGTTGGCAAAAAAGGTCTGCAGCAGGTAGCCTGCCGCCGAGAGCGCCGCCCCAGCAGCACCACCATCACGGCCCGGGGCAGGCGCAGCTGGGTGATGATGCCCACGCTCAAAGCGTCCTGCCCGCGGCCGGTCAGGGCCGCCAGCACTGCCCCCGGTGTCAGGGACACACTGCCCCAGAACAGGTTGGCGGCAAACAGCACCGCCAGCAGCAGGGCAAGGATGCCGTAAGAGAAGATCAGGCGCTTTTTGCTGGTCATAGGTTACTCTACTTTCCTCAGAAATTGCAGGTCGGCGGGGTCGTTCTCCGTAAAGACACGGTGCAGGTCGAGCACAAAATCGACCAGCGCCGTACTCTGCTGGAAAAAGCTCTGGGTGGTGCACCAGACACTGCCGCTCTGCACGGCCTTGAACTCGGCCAGCAGGGGGCATTTTGCCACCAGTTCCTCCGTGGTATGCACCACACCCTCAATGGTGCTGTTGTAAAGGAGCACATCCGCATCCTTTGCACCGGCGTAAAAATCCTCCAGCGGCAGGTTCATGGTGGAAAGGTTGTTGCCGTTGTCGGTCAGGTCCGCAAACACATAATCACCGCCCGCCATCTCGATCATCTGGCCACATAGTCGCCGCCCTTGCGCACATTGGCAAGGTTGTTGGCTGTGATGGAGAAAAAGGCACAGCGCTTGCCGGTGGAAGCCTGCCCGGTCAGCGGTGCAAGGCGCTCCACCTGCCGGGCAAATTCCTGTTCCGCCAGCTCCTCTTTCCCCAGCAGGATGCCCCAGAACTTGAGCCATTCCAGCCGGGCCAGCGGGCCGCTCTCATAGCTGGAGCGCTCCACCAGCACCGGGATGCCGAACCGTTCCAGCTGCTCCTTGACCTCCGGGGTGTGGTAGATCATGGTGTTCTCGATGGCAAGGCCGCAGTTGGCCGCAAGGATCTTTTCATAGTCCGGGGCGCTGTACTTGCCCGCATAGGCAATGCGCCCGGCCTCCATGGCGGCTCTGGCCTCATCCAGATACCAGCCTCTGCCGGGTGCCGGAAAGGGTCACGCTGTCCAGCCCATCCAGCGCGAGGAACAGATCCATCACCGAGGTGGAGACAAGGTAGATGTTCCGGACGGGCTGACGCAGCACCGTCACGCTCTCGGGCAGGCCTTCCACCTCAGCGGCATCCTCCGGGGTCACAAGGAACTGCTCCCCCGATTCGGTCAGGGTCAGCATAGTATAGCCGCCCTCATAGCAGTCGGCAGTAAACTGTGTGGCGTAATCCAGCGGGCAGGCATGGTCAAAGACCAGTTCTTCTGTGCTGGCGGGAGCCGTTTCGGAGGCGGCGCAACCCGACAGGGCCAGTACGGTAGCAGGCAGAACGCGCAGGAATTGTTGTCTCGTCAGTTTCATCAGTTCAGCGCAAAGGTCAGCGTATACTCGATCTCATGGGGGGTGCTCATGGCTACGGTATCGGCAGTGACAGCCAGCGGGGTGCCCAGTGCAGAAACAGGGATCTCAAAGGTGGAGTTGCCCTCGGTGTTGGTGGGCAGATACTTCTCGCCGTCCACGATCATATAATCATAATTGGGGCTGCTCCACAGGATGACAGCGGTCATTTTGCCGTCCGCCACGGTCAGGGCGGCAGGGCTTTCCACGGTGGCACGGCCAGAGCCGCCCTCCAGGGTCACATTCACGCTGTATTCACCGTCCGCAGGGGTCTCGGCAGCTTCCTCAGCTTGGGCTGTGCATTGCGGATGCTCACGGTGTGGTCATACCACTTGCCCTTGGTCCCGAGGAGTGCCAGCTGGAAGTCCTGGTCCACAGCGGCCACGGGGATATCATAGCCGTAGACCTCCTCCGAGGTGCCATCAGAGTAGGTGACGGTGTCGGTGGTGGGCAGCAGCCAGTCTGCCTTGTTGGCCTCGGCATCGGCAGCCATGCCAACATACAGGTTGACGATCTTCTTGGAGGACAGACTGACATGGAAGGTCATCTGCCGTTCTCCACGGTCAGGGTGCCCATGCCATCGCAGGCTTCGTTGGCGTGGAACATACCGCTGTCGGTGTCGAACTCAGCCGTGTACACGCCGTCCGGCAGGGCAGCTTCGGTGCTCTCAGAAACGGCGGCAGCGCTCACGGCAGAAGCGGCTTCCGAACTGACAGCAGAGGAAGCAGTGGAAGAAGCCCCGCCGCAGCCGGTGAGGACGGCGGCCAGCATCAGAGAAGCAACGGACAGGGAAACAAGCTGTTTGCAGTGCATAAACAAAATACCTCAAAAATTCAGAATTTGAAATGGGAGTGTTTCTCCTCATGCGGGGAAGCTCTCCATAAAAAATGCCCGAAAAGATCTCTCCCTTCGGGCATTGGAATGCGGAATATTAGCCGTTCAGGGAATCAATGGCGGCTTTGGTGTGCTCAATGTAGCGCTGCTGGATGTCCTCGATCTCACCCAGACCGGCGATCTGGCACTCCACGGACGCGAAGTCACCGGAGGCTGGAACTGGCTCAGCAGGAATCGTCATCCGCACCGGCCATATCGTTGTTGGCGTGGTCACCGGCAACGACCATCAGGGGGCGCAGGATGACCTTGGTGTAACCGGCGGCCTTGACAGCTCGATGACGTTCTCGCAGGCGGTCTCCTCGGGCTCACCCTCCACCGTGCCGATGAACACGTTGCTGTAGCCCAGGGTCTGCATGGCGGTCTGCATCTGGCTGTAGCTCACCTTTGCGGTGTGGGAGGTGCCGTGGCCCATAAAGACGAAGGCGGCCTTCTCCTCAGCAGCGGCATCCAGGCTGTCGAAACCGGCATCCTTCACAGCAGCAGCGGTAACGGCCTTGGCAACAGCTTCCTTGTCGGCGTTGATGACGGCAGCGTCGGCACCAACCTCGCCCAGCAGGGGCTCGGCAACGGCGACACTCTCGAACTTGTCCTTGTACTCGTCGATCATCTCCATCATCTCGTCGTACTCTGCACCGTGCATCAGGTGGGTGGGCTGGACGACCAGGTTCTTCACGCCGTTGGCCACAGCGCGGTCCAGAGCCTGCTGCATGTTGTCGATCTTCTCGCCGTCGCGGGCCTGAACATGGTTGATGATGATCTGTGCGGTGAAGGCGCGGCGGACAGACCAATCGGGATAAGCGGCCTGCAGCGCATCCTCGATGCCCTTGATATCCTTCACCCGGCTGTCGTTGAAGGAGGTGCCGAAGGAGACCACCAGCAGCTCATTCTCGCCGATGTCGTCCTGATTGCGGCTGTCGTCCTTGGAAGCATCGCCGGTGTCGCGGCCAAAGTAGTCAGGGTCAGCCTCTTCGCCCTCGACCAGCTCCTTCTGGGCATCGGTCAGGGCATCCCATGCGGCCTTGGCGGCCTCACACTGGCATCGGTGTCATCGGTGCGCTCCTGCACATAGATGGCATCGATCAGATCTGCAACGTTCTTTGCGGCCAATTCGTCAGCCTCCTCGCCGGAAACCTCGCTGCTGGCAGCAGATCCTGCCGTGCTGGAAGCAGTGGTGCTGCTTGCGGCACCGCCGCAGCCGGTCAGTACACCGGCGCAGAGGGTCAGAGCGGTCAGAGCGGCCGCTGCTTTGTGATGGTGCGTTTTCTCATTTTTGTTCGTTCCTTTCCTGTTTTTGAACATGATTTTTGCTGAACAGAAGGTACAGGAAAGAGTGCCCGGCAAAACAAAAGGGGCCTTTCTGCTTGCGGGACGGCAAAGCAAAAAGGCCCTTTTCAGTTTTTTCAGGCTTTTTGGGTACAACCAATTCCTCGTGATCTGGGGCTTGCGCCCCCGTACCAACAGCGGGCAGGTTCCTGGCTGAAAGCTCAACATCCACCGCCGCTTCCCGGAACATACGTTCCAGTGACCGGCGCAGCTGCACCCTGGCGGTAAACTCCCTTATCACAGTGACGAGATCGTGCAGGATTTGCACCCGCTTCCCTTTTAACGTGCCTGCCCCGGCAAGAGCCGCGGGCGGTACGCACCTGCTGTTTTCTATTCAGTTCGCTGTTCAGTATAACATACTCAACGGAGGAATGCAATCACCACTCCGGGGAAACTTCCGGGCCCACAGGCGGTGTTTTTTCCCCGATCAGGCCACCGCCACATCGTTGACATTGGTACCCGTTGCCCCGGTGATGATCAGCCATCCACCGCTTTCAGAGCGTGGTAGGAATCGTTGTTCTGCAAAGCGGCATATCCGCTCCAGCCCCCGGCTTCCAGTGCGGCAAGGGTATCCCCATCCACATAGCCGCCGGCGGCATCGGTGGGGCCGTCTGTGCCGTCGCTGCCCACAGAGAACACCGCCGCGTTCAGCCCGGCAATGGCAGGCGCAGCCGCAAGGGCCAGCTCCTGATTTCTTCCGCCAAGCCCTTTTCCGGTCAGGTGAACGATGGTCTCACCGCCTGCGATGTAGGCCAGCTTTTTTCCCTGCCCCGCGTGGGTCCGGACGATGGAGCCAAGGAAGCTGCCCGCCTCCCGGGCTTCACAACAGAGCTGGTCGGTCAGCAGGACGGGCTCATAGCCAAGCTCCCGGCAGGCGGCAGCGGCAGCGGTGCAAAGCTCCCGCACACTGCCAGTGATCTGGGTCGTCACGTTGTCCAGCATCTTGGGCGTTTCCTGCGCCAGAAGAACTTTTGCCTGTTCCGAGAGCTTCAGGTGATACTTCTCCGCAATGGCAAGCGCCTGTGCGCAAGTAGAGGTGTCCGGCACCGCCGGGCCGCTGGCTATCATATCCAGCGGGTCGCCCAGAATATCGCTCAGCACGATGCTGAATACCTGAGCCGGGGCGCACGCCTGCGCGAACCGCCCGCCCTTGACGCCCGAAAGCCGTTTGCGGATGGTGTTCATCTCCACGATGTCAGCGCCACTGGCAAGGAGCTGGCCGGTGATGTCCTGCAATTCTGTGCCGGGGAGCAGCGGTTTTTCAAACAATGCACTTCCTCCGCCGGAGAGCAGAAACAGCACGGTATCCTCCGCCGCCAGGCCGCGCACCAGCTCCAATGCCTTCTCGGTGGCCGCAAAACTGTTCTCGTCCGGCACCGGATGGCCTGCTTCATAGCAATTTACTCCCAGAATTTTGCCCCTGACGTGCTTGTATTTGGTCACGACCACGCCGCCGTCCACACGGCCCAGCGCTTCCACCGCCGCGTGTGCCATCTGCCATGCGGCCTTGCCCGCTGCGACCAGCAGCACCCTGCCGCCCTTGGGCGCAAAGGCTTTCAATGCGCGGCGGACAGCTTCGTCCGGCAGGACAGCGTTCAGGCTGGATGCGATGATGGCATCGGCATCCTTTCGCAGCGTCGGATTCATGAAACAGACCTCCTTGTGTGATATGATTTACAGCAGACCAGCTTCGGTCATGGTTTTACAAAGCCCTGCCTGGCCGGGCCGTCCGGAATCATTATACAGCAAGACCGGCGTTTCGGGAATACTTTCGGCAATGGTTTTGAAATTGCTGTACAGCTCGACATCACGGACTGTACCTTCCTTAGTTGGGTCTTGTATCTGATTTTATACTCGCTCTCTACGAAATACCAGGATCTTGTTTACAAACATCCCCCATGCAGCCGCCGGATCGCCTTAAATGCGACCTCATGTTCTGTTGTCAGCGTTTTTTTCAAAGCGAAGAAAACAACACCACTGGTCGGACATGTGATCTCTGCCTCCACCTCCGCAGTAAACGGATCAAGGATCACGCCCATTTTCTGACCATACTCCACTTCCTGTCCCGGCTCCACGAAGCGGCGGAAGATCCCGCCCGCCGGGGTGAGTACATTTGCCATCTCGTTTTCCTGCACGACGGTGGACAGATACCCGCTGTGGCAGTGGTATCGCAGTAAACCGACCCGGCTGAGATACCGCAGCACGGCAGCAACGGCTTCCTGTGCGCTCTGCTCGTCAACTTCGTCCGTTTCCTTGGGATAAATGCTGACGCATTGGTCTCCCAGATCTGCCAATTATAGTTCAGAGTCGTCGTATCAATGGGGGCCGGTTTACGCATGACCACATAGGGCAGGCCGAACAGATTGCCCAGGCTGCTCAAGACGGAACTGTTCTATTTAGAAAAATTTGATTCTATTGACTATCTGGAAAAGCCCTTGTCGAGTACATCGACTATTACAACAATCGCCGAATCAAATTAAAACTAAACGGCCTGAGCCCTGTGCAATACAGGATTCAGACCGTTGGAACCGCTTAATTCGATTTTTGTCTAACTTTTGGGGTTCATTTCAATTCAGGGGCGCACCCTGTTTTGTTTTATCTGAATCTGCCTGCGGACTATTCTTCTGGCGAATCATCCGCTTCAACACGCAGCATCCGGTAGCCGACCCCACATGGGTCTGAACCAGATGCAGAGAATGTGCGCCTGATTCCAGCTTTTTGCGCAAAGATGCCATGTAGACACGCAGGATGCAATGTCGTTTTCTTGCGAGCTTCCCCAGACTTTTTTGCGTAATCGCCGTATGGGTCAGAACCTTTCCTACATTGTGCGCAAGAACACAAAGCAGCTTATATTCGATTGGGGTCAGATGTAGTTCTTCATCGTTCAGCCAGACACAGCCGGCAGCAAAATCAATTTTCAGCGGGCCATTTACAAAAACTGAGCTGCTGACCTCACCGGATGCCTGCAAATTCAGCCGCCTTTGCGTCACACGCAGGCGAGCTAGAAGCTCATCCACTGAGAAAGGCTTCGTCAGATAATCGTCTGCGCCCTGATCCAGTGCTTCGATCTTATCGGAATCCTCACTGCGGGCACTCAAAACGATGATGGGTAGATTCGACCACTCCCGGATGCGGCGGATCACCTCAACGCCATCAATATCCGGCAGTCCGAGATCCAGCAGCATAATATCCGGGTTATGGCTGGACGCCATCATCACAGCCATCTCTCCGTTGGCCGCTGTCAGGAATTTATATCCGTGTGCTTTCAGGGTAGTTGTGATCAGACTCCGTACCGATGAATCGTCCTCAACAACCAGAATCGTTGGTTTATTCATGAATACTTACCTCGCTTTTGGGAAGTTCAAAAGAGAATATGCAGCCGTGCGGTTCGTTATCCCGGAGAGTCAGGGTACCTTTATGAGCTGCAAGGATCGTTCGGCAGAGCGCAAGTCCCAGCCCCAGACTGCGGTGGCTGTCTGCAATCTGATTCTGCCCGGTAAAGAACATTTCAAAGACCTGCGCTTTATTCTGATCCGGGATACCGGGGCCATCATCGGATACATCTACCACGATATTACTGTTTTTTGCATACGCAGAAATATTGATCCGGGAGCCTTCTGCGTGTATTTGATGGCGTTGTCCACCAGATTGATAATGACCTGCATGATAAGCCGTGCGTCCATGTCGGCAAGAAGAATTTCATCCGAATAAGTCGTTATGATGATATGCTCCTTGCTTTTTCGGCTGATATGCCGCAGAGCTTCCTCGACCACCTCATCCATGAGCTGCGGAGAGATTTGAAGATTCATCCGCCCATCCTCAATACGGGTTGATAGAAAGCAAATTTTCCACCAGACCGATCAACACTGATGCATCATCAAAATATCCGTACAGATCTTTGTCCGTGTTTCTGCATCCAGCGTTTCCGCATTGGAGAGCAGATTACTTGCATTGCCTGAGATGGAGTCAGCGGTGTCCGAAGATCATGGGAAATGGTCCGCAGCAGATTTGCCCGAAGCTGTTCATTCTGTGCCTGCATGGTAGCTCGTTCTTTTTCCAGTGCGTTTCTGCGGTTTTCGATCGCCAGCGCACCTTCGCCCAGAATGGAAAGCAGCACGCTGTTTTCAAAGGCATCCAGCGGTTTTTCCGACAGGTCGATGCCGATAACACCAAACACACCGCTGCCTGTACGAATCGCAAGGTACAGTCCTTTTGCATCGGTGCAGTAATCCGTTGATGCACCCGAACGCTTCTTATTTGCAAAGCACCACTCAGCGGCACTGCGTTCCGGCGCAGAATCAAAACTGAGTCGCTGCTTTCTTTCACTGTGTTAAAAATTTGCCCCTGTCCAAGAGAACCATCCTGCTCTGGATACACGATCAGGTTCCGGTTTAGCAGTTTGGTAAGCTGCGCTGCCGTCAGGGATAATATTTCGTCTTCGTTGGTCGCTTTCTGCAAAAGCTGGCTGGTATCAAACAGCACCTTCGTCCGAAACGCCGCCTGTGCAGACATTTTTGCCTGATCTTTCAACCGGGTCGTCAGCGTACAGGTGACGATGGCAGAAGTCAGCATCAGCACAAGTGATTTGATACCCCGGATCATAGGCATGGAATGTCAGTCTTGGCTCCGTCAGGAAGAAGTTATAGAGCGCAACGCTGGCGATCGAACCAAAAACGCCGCAGGAATAGCCAGATGTTGTAAGAGCCGTGAGCAAAACGCCCAACATATAGAACATAATGATATTGTAGCGCGCAAAGTCCAGTTGCAGGAACAAAAAGCCAATCACCGTGATGCAGGCTAGAATCCCTGCCGTAATCAGCAGATCACGGAACGATGGGACGATGGAACGGGCAAACAGCCTTCTGCCAGAGCCGTAATCCTGCTCAACTGCTGCATCCGGGATGATATAAATATCCAGATTGGGCGCAGTCAGCGTCAATTTTTCAGTCAGTGACGGTCCACTCCAGAAATGACGGCGATGTACGCTGGAGCGCCCCAGTACGATTTTTGTAATGCCGGAGATCCGGGCAAACTCTGCGATCTGCTGCGAAATGTCATCGCCGTAGAGGGTCGTAATATCTGCGCCCGCCTGTTCCGCCATGTGGATATGCTGCTGCAAGCGCTGTTTGTCCTGCACACTCATCCAGTCGCATCCGGTGTTTTGACATACAACGCAGTAAAAGAGCCGCCGAAAGCCTTTGCCATCGTTGCCGCCGTCCGCACGATCTTTGCATTGGAGGGAGAAGATGACAGACATGCCAGAATATGTTCGGTGGGTGGGTTGTTCCGATTCATGAAGATCACCTGCCTTGCCCACAGTATAGCACAATTTGATGGTCACGACCACCAGCCACGTCTTTTTCCTTCTTGTCGAATGATCTCCTTTCGTATGTGATCCAGCGCATCTGCTGCCCAAAAGCCACTCAACATGACTCCAAGAACCATCAACAACAAAACGACATCCATATGATCCGTCCTATCTTTTTAGAGCCGGAAACACTTCTGGATCGATGCGTATTTTCCCAAAACCAGCATACTTCATCCCGGCACAGCCGCGTATCCGGCGTGATGTTCATATCGAGATTTCCGTCTTTTTTCAGCGCAAGAATATTGATGTTATACTTTTTTCG
>ENA-OQMZ01001107-OQMZ01001107.1-human-gut-metagenome-genome-assembly--contig:-NODE-1107-length-10217-cov-1.675719_pt1 | contig 10217 bp, 10 predicted proteins | sample MGYA00242621_ERZ504862 | MGnify/ENA primary metagenome ERZ504862 (study PRJEB26092, sample SAMD00036393) | human gut metagenome | host: Homo sapiens | study: EMG produced TPA metagenomics assembly of... | reverse complement strand
GGCTCCGCCATGTCTTTTCTCCGGCAGGGGCAGGTCCGGAAACCCTCACGGTACTTATGCCTTGGAATAGGGACTGGAAATAGAACAGGCAGGTCTGAAGGCCTGCCTGATAGAGAACCGGGAGATGATTATAGAGTCTTTATGCAAGCTATCAGTTGTCGACATCTTCTTCTGTTGTATCGAAAGAGGTAACAAGTCTCATTTCTCCTATGGTTTCGTTCCAAAAGTAGAAATGATAATATTCTTGTAGCTTATCTTCTTTTTCACGCGGCATGATGAAGAATAATTGGTTGCTCTCCACTGTTTGGGTAAACTTTATATCAGGCATTGTGGAAAGTTTCTTGTACAAGCGTTGCGCCATTGCGTTGGCATGTTGTGCGCATGTTAACCATAGGTTATCTTCAAGGAAGGCTGTGAACTGGCAAGAGATATAACGCATTTTGCTGGCCAATTGGCAAGATTGTTTTCTGGCATAACGTGCTTCCTTTATCAAATCCTGATTGAAATCACTACACATTCGGCTCCCATCAGTCCGTTCTTGTTCCTCCCAAAGTCAATGTGTCGACTCCGCAAGCTCCTGATATATCATCAAGACTCATTCCCAATGCTGCCGCGGCATTAGAGATACGGGCACCGTCCATATGCACAAACAGTCCATGCCGGTGTGCAAATTCTGTCAATGTGCATATTTCTTCTGGTTTATAAATTGTTCCTAATTCACTACATTGACTTAGGTAAATTGCTCCGGGCTGAGAATGGTGTTCTATACCAAAGTTAACCATAAATGGTTTAGTAATTCCGGAGTCAGTTTGCCATCCGGAGTAGGAATTGTGCGCATGAAACAGCCAGTCGCTTTACTGGGGGCACCACATTCATCTACAGCAATGTGAGCTGTGTCGGCACAGAAGATAATATGGTAAGGACGGGTCATTATTTGCAGCGCCATAGTATTACTGCCTGTGCCATTAAAAACAAACAGTGCTTCACATGGACGTGAAAATTGTTCTTTCACTTTGTGGGCGGCTTCTTCTGTCCATGGATCATCTCCATAGCCAAGTGCATGTCCGTTATTGGCCTTCATTAACGCTTCCATGATGCGGGGATGTACACTTGAATATTGTCAGATGCAAAACTTCTCATATTCTTTTTCTATTTTACAATTTATTTGTAAAGGTAGGAGCTTTTTCAACAAAATGCAATGAAACGTCATTGAAATAAATACGCAAAAGGAGTATCATGCAGATGTATTATACATGTAATGCTTTTATCTGATCTTTGCCATCGGAAAAATAACAAGGTAAAAGTATGATGAAAGCTCAGATGAAAGGCATTAGCCTTATGATAATTCTCTTGATGTTGGTATTGACTGTACAGGCGGCTGCTTTGAGAGGAACTGTAACAGATAAAGCGACTAAAGAGCCACTTATTGGTGCTGCTGTACAGTTAAGTGGTACAAATACAGGAACTATTACTGATGTGGATGGTAATTTCGAACTTGCGGGATTAAGAAATGGAACGTACAAGCTTATTATATCTTATGTGTCTTATTGTACACAGACTGTTGAGGTTACAATAAACGGCATGTTCGAAATAAAAGTAGAACTAGAACAGGATAATCAACAATTAGGAGAAGTTGTGGTTGTAGCGGATGCTAAAAAGAATACGGAGAATGCTATTATTACCCAACAACGTACTAGCTTGGTTATGCAAACGGGAGTTTCTGCCCAGCAGATTACCAAGACGCAAGATAAAGATGCTTCGGAAGTGATTCGCCGTGTACCGGGTATCAGTATAATTGAGGAGAAATTCGTTATGGTACGTGGGCTTTCACAACGGTATAATAATGTGTGGATTAATAATAGTGCCGTACCTAGTTCTGAAGCCGATGCGCGTGCTTTCTCTTTCGATATTATTCCATCGTCGCAGTTGGATAATATGTTGGTAGTGAAATCGCCTGCACCGGAATATCCGGCTGATTTCAGTGGTGGTTTTATTTTAGTGAATACCAAAGATGTTCCTAGCAGTAATCTGTTTACTATTTCGGTTGGAACTAGTTTAAATGATCAGACTCATTTTAAAAAGTTTCTGTATAATAAAGGAAGTGGCACAGATTTTCTAGGTTTCGATAATGGCTTTCGTAGCTTGAAAGGTGGAATCAATGCTGTGCTTAGTCCGATGAACAATGGCTATGATTTATTAAATAATGGGTTAAATAATGACTGGACCGTTAAAGATCGTAGGCCCTTGGCAGATCTTAGCCTGAATATGAATTTCAGCCGTCGCTGGGTGGATAGTAGCGGACGTACTTTGGCTATATTAGGAACAGTGAACTATAGCAATAGCTATAGGACATATCTGGATATGGATAACAATTTGTTTGGTGCTTATGATATGACTCACGATTGTTCTAATTATTTACGTAAAAGTATAGATGACCAATATAATCATAGTGTTCGTATAGGAACTATGCTGAATTTTACTTATATACCTGCCAGTGGTAACAGTCGCTATGAGTTTAAGAATATTTTTAATCAATTAGGGAAAGACCGCTATACTTACCGTAAGGGAACAGATGCACAAAGTGATTATGAAGAGAGTGCGGAATATTATTATCAGAGTCGTACCACTTATAATGGTCAATTTACGGGGAAGCATACATTGGGTAATACCGATAAGTTGGATTGGAGTGCTGGATATTCTTATGCCAATCGGAATATGCCGGACCGCCGTCGATATACTACCGTACTCAATGAGGAGACCAATCAGTTGGAAGTAGAGAACTTGAATGAGATTAATCGGGAGTTTTCCCGATTGGATGAACATATTTTGTCGGCTAACATCAATTATCAGCACGATTTCTCTTTCGGGATTTTTACTCCTAGCCTGAAGGTTGGAGCTTACACGGAGCATCGTGCTCGTGAATATAATACCCGTTTTTTTATCTATAGTTGGAAAAATGGTTTGCCGGGTGCTTATAAAGTAATGAATGTCCCTAATGAATTATTACAAGAGAAGAATTATGGAGAGAATGGACTTTATTTATTGGAACAAGTGGATTGGCGCAATAATTACGAAGGCAATAACCTCTTGAGTGCTGGTTATGTAGGGGGTAATCTTCCGTTGGGCAAATTGAATGTATACGCAGGAGTTCGTTTTGAATATAATAGAATGGAGTTGGTTAGCCATACACAGAAAAACGAGGAAAGCCCCACTAGTGTGTTTTACACGTATGATGACTTTTTCCCGTCTGTAAATGCGGCTTATCGTTTGAATGATAAGCATCAGTTCCGTTTATCTTATGGACGTACTGTGAATCGTCCGGAATTTCGGGAGGTTTCTTCTTCTGTATATTATGATTTTGATCTTGCCAGCAATGTACAAGGTAATTATAATTTAAAGCCTGCTTATATTGATAATTTAGATTTTGGTTATGAGTTTTATCCCAGCAGTGGAGAGCTGATTTCTGTTTCTCTTTTCTATAAAAGGTTTAAGAATCCTATTGAATGGACTTATACTGTATCCGGAGGTACAGACCTTATCTATTCGTATGTCAATGCCAAAGGAGCGGATAATTATGGAGTAGAAGTGGATATACGCAAAAATCTGGATTTTATAGGTATGCGTAATTTTAGTCTTAGTCTGAACGGGGCTTTAATTAAAAGTAAAGTGAAATTTGAGCCGGGAGCCAAAGAGAAGGACCGTCCGATGCAAGGTCAATCTCCATATTTGATTAATGCCGGTTTCTTCTATCAACATGCCGATAGCGGATGGAATGCTGCATTGCTTTATAACCGTATCGGTAAACGTATTATTGGTGTAGGCCGTAGTTTGGGAACCGCAGACAATGAAGTCAGAGTACCCGATTCTTATGAAATGCCCCGTAATGCAGTAGATTTAAGTGTTTCGAAAAAAATTGGTAATCTGGAAATAAAGGTTGCTGTACGCGATTTGTTGGCGGAGAAAGTTTCTTTTAAGCAATTTGAAGAAACTAGACATGGAAAAGTGGAGCAAATTACCCGTCAATACAAATCAGGGCGTAATTTCAATTTGAACATTAACTATACGTTTTAAAATAGAATGAATCTTTCATTATTAACCAATAAACAAATGGAAATGAGAACTGACAAGTTTATGATTTACGTATTCTCAGCAATAATGCTGGGGGGAATGGTTGCTTGTAGCAGTGATGATCCGGAAACTGATACAGGAAACGGTAATGGCAACGGTGGAAATGCCGAAGCTCCTTATGTATGGGGGGCTGAGGGGGCTATTAAAACATGTGACCACTTGTTATTTGATGATGATAAAACAGAGAATGCCAAAGGTACCGTGATAGGAAATGGAGATCAGGAGTTTATTTTTAAGGGTACACAGACTTTGTCCAAAGGAACTTACCTGATGAAAGGATGGATTTATGTGGGAACTGGGTCGGTATTGACCATCGAACCGGGGACTGTTATCAAAGGGGATAAAGATACACAGGCTGCCTTGATTGTAGAACCGGGCGGCAAACTAATAGCGAGGGTACTAAAGACGCTCCGATTGTTTTTACCTCTGAACAGCCTAAAGGCCAGCGTAAACCGGGAGATTGGGGGGGATTGATTATTTGTGGTAATGCCAAGAATAATCAGGGAGTGTTGAACCAGCAGATTGAAGGAGGTCCACGTACTAAACATGGAGGAAATGATGATGCTGACAATTCAGGTATATTGAGATATGTACGTGTGGAATTTGCTGGTTATCCTTTTCAAAAAGATAAGGAAATTAATGGTATAACTTTTGGATCTGTAGGTAGTGGAACTACCATTGATCATTTACAGGTTCATATTCCAATGACGACTCTTACGAATGGTTTGGAGGTAATGTAAATTGTAAATATCTAGTGGCTTATAATGGATGGGACGATGAGTTTGATACAGATAATGGCTTCTCCGGTAAGGTCCAATATTGTCTTTCAATCCGTGATCCGAGAATCGCAGATACTTCTCAGTCTAATGGTTTTGAGTCGGATAATTGTGGAGACGCCTCATTGATAGAACCCTATACGACAGCCGTATTTAGTAATGTCACTTTTATCGGACCGTTGGGGCGTGATGCCAACTTTGTTAATAATGAGAGCTATATTACGGGCGGTAGCTTCAATCCTAATAATGGTTCAGCTTTAGGTAAGTTTCAGTCTGCTATGCAGATCCGGCGTTCCAGTCGTTTGAATTGCTTTAATTCAGTAGCTGTAGGGTATCCTGTCGGTTTAATTATTGATGGTGAGAAAGGTAATACAGTTGAGATGGCGAAGGCAGGAAACATAAAGTTGGAGAATATTTGGTTTGCAGGTATGACGGTGGTCGGTTCTGATGCTAACAAAGTATATGATGATGTGCTTTATGATGCCGTGAACAAGCAAATCATTGATGCTGGACAAGAGTCTTATTCTTCTACTTTTTTCAAGACTCAGAAAGGAAATAAAGTATTGACTGATGTCAATGAGTTGAAATTCAAGGACGGGCGTAATATCGGTGTTAATTATATGCCGGATGCAGATAGCCCTGTGTTGACAGCCGCTTCATTTAATGACGCACTGTTGAGCAGCGGTTTTGAGACAGTAGAATATATCGGAGCGTTTGGAACAGATGATAATTGGTGGATGGCTGGACTAATTCGATCCTAATAATACAGACTACTAATACACCTTTGAATATACACACATAGCTGTTAATTTTAGGGGATTCTATGCGGTAAAGTCATAGAATTCCCTTATTTTGTATCCAAACCTAGAAACTATTAATTAATACACCTATGTATCCATTTAAATTTAACCCCATTCTGAAATCCACCATTTGGGTGGAGAAAAGATTATTCCGTTCAAACATCTGAATATTGAACAGCCTCAGGTTGGCGAAAGTTGGGAAATTTCTAATGTCCCAGGCGATGAGTCTGTTGTTGCTAATGGAACTGAAGCCGGCAAAAATTTGAGCCAGTTGGTAAAAGAATATAAAGGTTCTTTGGTAGGAGAAAGTAATTATCAGCGTTTTGGCGATAATTTTCCCTTGTTGATCAAATTCATTGATGCTTGTGACGACCTCTCTATACAAGTGCATCCGGATGATGAACTGGCAAAGAAGCGTCATAATTCGATGGGCAAGACCGAAATGTGGTATGTTATTGACAATGCCGGGGGGAAAGCACATCTGCGTTCGGGATTAAGTAAAAAAATTACTCCCGATGAATATGCTGCAATGATTGCTGATAATACTATTTGTGATGCATTGGCTGATTATGCCGTACAACCGGGTGATGTGTTTTTCTTGCCTGCAGGACGTATCCATAGTATTGGAGCCGGATGCTTTATTGCTGAGATTCAGCAGACCTCGAATGTGACTTATCGAATTTATGATTTCAATCGTAAGGATAAAAATGGCAATACTCGTGAGTTGCATACAGAATTGTCAAAAGATGCCATAGATTATTCTGTAGAAGAGGATTATCGTACTCATTATACTCCGAAACAGAATGAATCTGTCGAGTTGGTTACCTGTCCGTATTTCACTACTTCTGTTTATGATTTGACTGAAAATATGACGATAGATTATAGTGAACTTGATTCGTTTGTAATTTATATTTGCATGGAAGGTACATGTACGGTAACTGATGGGGATGGTAACTCATTGGAATTGCAAGCCGGTGAATCTATCCTTTTCCCTGCCACAACAAAAGAGGTGAAAGTGACTGTGGAAGGTCATGTTAAGTTCTTGGAAACTTATGTATAAAGATTCGTTTTGTTTTTGATAAAATAAACTGCTGTTTCCAATACATACAACGAAAGCAGCAGTTTTATTTTATTAAAAACAATGTTCCCTGTTTAAAAGGTAAACTTCAGGCATACAGGTTTATTGGTTTTTATTGTTTTGCCTGTGTCTTTCAGTAGTCCTGTTTGGGAATCTCTTTCAAATACTTGTATGGAGTTGCTGTCTCTGCAGGCCACTAACAGGTATCGTCCGTTCCGGCTGATAATAAAATTACGTGGATGGATACCAGTCAGCTGATAACCTGTCTTTGTTAATGTTCCTTCTTCCTGATTTATGGAGAAAATAGCGATACCGTCTGCTTTTAAGCGGTTGGATGCATATAGAAATTTTCCATCAGGTGAAATGTGAATATCTCCGCTACCTTTGGCACCCACTGTGTCAGCTTCTATATATTGTATGGCGTTTAATTTTCCTTTGTCGTAAGAGAAAGCTATAACTTTTCCTGAGATTTCATTAATCAGATAAGCGAATTTTTGGTTCGGATGGAACAAATGTGGCGTGGTCCTGATCCTGATTCTACTTTTATATTAAATTCTTCGGATTCATTCAGCAAGGAATGGGATACACCATCAGTTACATTCTCACTAACAGGAAATACATGAATCTGGTCTGTCCCTAAATCACTGGCAAGTAGATATTTATGGTCTGGAGTGAATTCTATACAATGTAAATGTGGCTGTGTTTGTCTCTCTTTGTCAAGACTATTTCCTGTAAAGGAAATAAGGCGTGTTTCGGATTTTAAATTTGCCGTCTTTATCTAGTGGGAAAACGGTAATGCTACCTCCTATATAATTTGCTGTCAGGACAAATTTTCCGACGGGCTGAGAGTTATATAACAAGGTGCACCGCCGTCAGTGGGTTGAGAATTAAGCAAAGTTAGTTTCTTTTGTTCTTTATCGAATTTGATGGCATTGGCGGTAGAACTTTTTCCGGAATCCTCCCCTACAGCATATATTCTTTCTCCATCAGCCGAAGGAATGAGGAAAGATGGGTTGGATATTCCTTTTATTCCGCTGATATATTGTGAGTTGCCATTTTGTTCATCAAAGTTATAAACCTTGATACCTTCTTCCTCCGGAGTTGCATAACTGCCTACCAACATATACATCATATTCGGATTTTCTTCAACTGTAATTGCTTCCGTTTGTTTCTTGGGAGAGGGTATACAGCCTCCCAGTATCATACTGTTCATACACAATACCATTAATTTTTTGTTTCATATTGTCTGATCTTGTTAGTATTAAGAAAATTATTTTCAAAGTATACGTTGTTCTTATTAAAATGCGCTAAATAAACGAATAAATAATTGGATATTAACAGAAGTGTGTGTATATTTGTAACCTCTTTATGAGTTACCAGTACGGGGTTGACTGGATTTGACAGCGTGGCTAAGTGGTATGTAAGCATGCAGTGCGTGGTTGATTGGCACTATAATCCCAGTTTTCAAAATTTTATCTGGCAACGAAAATTATGCTCTTGCTGCTTAATCGAATCATAGTAGATTTAGCTTTATTTCTGACCAAAGTGGTGGAAACGAGACAATCACTCAAAAGCTCTTGTTCCGAAGCGTTTGATCAAGTGGTGCAGTAAAATCGGGAATAGTTAAAGATCCGCCTCGTGTCTCTTACGAAAATTTAGAGGATAAGGTATAAGTTGGTGGCTTCGGTCCTGCTTATACTCGAAAATTTAGGCGAAGATAAGCATGTAGAAAGCGTATGGCTTCCTCGTTTGGACGAGGGTTCGACTCCCTCCAGCTCCACAAACTAAGAGTGATTCGTCCTTGGGTTTTCATAATCCAAGGACGAATTCTTTTTTAGAAGAGTAATGTATGTAGCTTACTCATGTTTCTTTTCTGATTTTTGTTAGAATACATTTTCTCTCTTTTTCTAAAGATATTCTTGTTTTTCACGTAAAGACACTTGTTTAAAGATGAATGCTATTTTATTGTTTAATGACTAATTCTATTACATAATCTATGTCATCAGGTACTTGAGGCAGTTTTATAAATATGCCGTCTTTCTCCTGTTTGAAAGAAAGTGGAGTTTTGGAAATGAACTGTATTGCTTTCTTTACTTTTGCCTTCAGAGGTATATAAAGTGCATCATCCTGCAAATCTAGTATATGGATGAATAAACGGTCACCTTTGCGAGTTGATACCCCCCATGTATGAGGAACTACATCACCACCACGGGTTCCATAAATCGTTTCTCCATATTGATTCATCCATTTACCCACCTGTTTTAGATGCTCTACAGCTGTAGCTGGTAATTCTCCGTTGGGTTGAGGTCCAATATTCATTAGCAAATTTGCATTTTTTCCAGCTGCCTTAACCAAATAGTGTATCAATTCTTTAGGGGATTTGTAATTTTGGTCTTCAATTCTGTAGCCCCACATTCCGTTCATTGTTTCACAAGTTTCTAAAGGGAGTTCACTTATTCCTTGTCCTGCTGAAAAACCGGCTTTGTTTTCACCGGGCAAATCACGTTCGAACATTTGGAAATCTTCTCCTGCATAAGGAGTTCGGTGATGATTGTTACCTATTAGACAGGATGGTTGCAGTTTATGAATTAATGCGTATTGTTCTTCCAGTTGCCAATTGAAGTTGGTAGGTTGATCCCAAATACCATCAAACCAAATGGCACCGACAGGACCATAGTTAGTCAAAAGTTCGGTCAGCTGTTTATTCATAAACTTGTAGTAACTTGCCCAGTTTCCATGTCCTTTGGGACGTCCTGTTCCATGTCCGGTGTTTCCTTCCGGATAGTCGTCACGAAACCAATCCAAATGCGAATAATAAAAATGGAGTTTGATGCCTTGTTTTTGACATTCTTCTGCCAGTTCTTTTAGTATGTCTCGTTTGAAAGGGGTGGCATCTACGATATTAAAATCGGATTCTTTTGTATCAAACATTGAGAAACTGTCATGGTGTCTACTGGTAATACAGATATATTTGGCTCCGGAGGTTTTGATGGCGGAAACCCATTCGGCAGCATCGAAGCGCGAAGGATAGAATCCGGATGCCAGTTTGGCGTATTCATTACGGTTGATGTTGTGAGTGTTCATATACCATTCTCCTTGGGCGGTCATACTGTAAATGCCCCAATGAAGGAATATACCGAATTTATTATCTTGAAATTCCTGCCGTGCTTTTATATTTTCAGGAGTAGGTGTATAAATTTGATTGGAGGTTTGTGCGAAGGCTGAAGTTCCCGCCATTAATAACAAGGCTGCGCCTAATTTGATTTTTTGTGCTAATTTGTTTCTTCATTGTTATTATAAATTTGTTTTGCGAAATATAGTTATACTCTTGGAATATTTAAATGCATTTTTTGAAAAATATTAGCACTGCGAATTAAATTTTAATAGATTCTAACTGGGTGGTATGTGAAGAGTATTTTTTGTTTATAAGGTATA
>ENA-OQMZ01001105-OQMZ01001105.1-human-gut-metagenome-genome-assembly--contig:-NODE-1105-length-10218-cov-1.203052_pt1 | contig 10218 bp, 15 predicted proteins | sample MGYA00242621_ERZ504862 | MGnify/ENA primary metagenome ERZ504862 (study PRJEB26092, sample SAMD00036393) | human gut metagenome | host: Homo sapiens | study: EMG produced TPA metagenomics assembly of... | reverse complement strand
CAAATACTCAGCAGCTTATCCAAATCCACATATTTTCCAACCAATTCCGCAGCCTGTTCTATCAAGGTGTTCATGGAACGTTTGGCTGTCAATGTCAAACCCAAGTGCCGGGATGGAATTTTCAACCCTTCTGTCATAGGCAGATATCCCAAACATTCCACTCCTGCATCAAACACAAGCCTCACGTAAATAAGCGAAATGAGAAGGAGATGACACTTGATTGAAAACAATACCTGCAATCTTCAACAGCCGGATTAAAATGCTTGAAACCATAAATTAACGGAGCCACAGAATAAGCTGTAGAACGCGCACTTACTATAAGCACTACAGGGATATTCAACAATCTGGCTATTTCAGCACTACTTCCCTGCATTCTTTGATAACCGTCAAACAATCCCATCACTCCTTCGGTTACACATACATCGGCTCCATCTCCATATTTATTATACAGATGTTGTACATGGGTATTTGATGCCATCCAAGTATCCAAATTCACCGACTCATGGTCAGCAGCCAGCGTATGAAATTGTGTATCAATATAATCAGGACCACATTTAAAAGGCTGTACCCGCAGACCTCGTTTGTGCAATGCCCGCAGCAGCCCCATCGTAAAAGTCGTTTTTCCGCTTCCCGATGTAGCGGCCCCTATGAGTAATTGTGGCTTCATTCTTTAGTATTTCTTTAAAAACGGATACAAAGATAGTGCAAATTGCAAATTATCGAAATTAGAATAACAGATTAATTCATAATTCCGACATATCAAGTAAATATCCTTAGAAAGCAATTAAAGTTTTATGGTTTATCAATTAAATAAGCTACCTTTGCAGTCATTTTTGCCAGAATGACAGCTATACAACAATGATAAAATTGATACTATAAATAATTAAACTAGATAATGAATTATGGAACTTTTTAGAAATCTCTTTGAAGGGTACCCTAATTTATGGGGCGGCGGAGTAGCACATTCCGTACTTATTCTTTCACTGGTCATTGCTTTCGGCATCATGTTAGGAAAAATAAAAGTGGCAGGTATCTCATTGGGAGTAACCTGGATACTTTTTGTAGGAATTGTATTCGGTCATTTCAATCTGAACCTGGACGAACATCTGTTGCATTTCTTAAAGGAGTTCGGTCTGATATTATTTGTCTACTCAGTCGGACTACAAGTGGGTCCCGGTTTCTTCTCAGCATTCAAGAAAGGAGTTCACACTGAACCTGCTTGCATGATGGTTGTATTTTTAGGTGTGACCATCACCATTATACTCCATTTCATAACAGGTGTCCCCATTACCACAATGGTAGGAATTCTTTCTGGAGCTGTAACCAATACCCCGGGATAGGTGCCGCACAGCAAGCAAACAGTGATCTGAATGGTATAGACGCTCCCGAAATAGCACTGGGATATGCCGTAGCTATCCATTGGGAGTAGTAGGTGTATTCTCTCCCTGCTGGCATTGAAATATATCCTGCGCATTAACACAAAAACCGAAGAAGCCGATGCGGAACGGGGATTGGGCATCTACAAGAACTGACTGTACGCCCTATCTCACTAGAAATACGCAATGAAGCCGTAGAAGGTAAAACAAATAAAAGAAAATCAAAGCCATTGGTAAACCGTGATTTTGTGATTTCACGCATACGGCATTGTGACGGAGACAGACAAACAGAACTGGTGAACTCCACTACAGTATTTCACATACACGATGAGATTCTTGTTATCGCCAATCCGATAGATGTAGAAGCTATCACTGTCTTTTTGGAAAACAAGTGAATGTGGAATGGGATTTCCAAAACAAACAACTTATCTCCAGAAAAATTCTGATCACCAAGCCTGAATTGAACGGTAAGACATTGGCCCAACTAAAAATCAGGAATAACTTCGGAGCAAGCATTACCCGTGTAAACCGTTCGGGTGTAGACCTTGTGGCCACTCCCAACCTGCAATTGCAAATGGGTGACCGGGTGAAGATTGTGGGTAGCGAACTAGCTGTAGCCCATGCCGAAAAGATTCTAGGTAATTCCATGAAACGTTTGAATCATCCAACCTGATCCCTATTTCTTAGGCATCGCATTAGGGTGTATTCTAGGAAGCACTCCTTTTTTATTCCCCGGTATCCCCCAACCGGTAAAACTGGGACTGGCAGGAGGCCCCCTTATCGTATCCATCCTGATAAGCCGTTTCGGACCACATTATAAACTGATAACCTATACCACCATAAGTGCCAATTTGATGGTACGTGAAATCGGTATCTCGCTTTTCCTTGCTTGCGTAGGATTAGGAGCCGGCAAAGGATTCATCGAAACAATCATTAACGAGGGTGGATATGTATGGATAGCATACGGCGCCATTATTACGCTGCTGCCTTACTGATTGTAGGTATAATAGGACGATATGTTTATAAACTGAACTATTACACCTTGATCGGAGTATTGTCCGGAGCCACCACCAATCCGCCCGCATTAGCCTACTCCAATGATTTGACCTCTTGTGACGCTCCGGCAGTGGGTTATGCCACCGTTTATCCGCTTACCATGTTTTTACGTGTACTCACAGCACAAATATTAATATTGGCACTTGCCTGATCCCGCCAGAATTATTGCAAATTCATATTACCGTAGGAGTGAATCTAATTCACTCCTACGGTTCAAAATCCCCCACCTCTTTCAAAAGCAACCATTTTTTCATTAATCTTAAAACATATATAAAATAATTGCCTACCTTTGTGCCCGATTTGGTGATATAGGCAGCCTTTCTCTGCCTGTATAAAAGGGAATTCGGTTATAGAATCCGAAGCAGTGCCCGCTACTGTGAAACCCGTCTGATGAAAAGCAATTCTCACCAAGCCACTGTTTCTTTTGCCAGAAATGGGAAGGCGCTTTTCAGGGTGAAGCCAGGAAACCTGCCAAGTCCGAACATAGATAATCATGCTCTCCCGGGGTCAGGAAAGTGAATTATTAATTCTTAAATTCTTTCGATGAAAGTAAAGTTATTATTGACAGCAATTACTTTAAGCTGTCTGGCTATTGACGTACTGGCACAAGTCAGTATCAGTGGAAAGATTGTGAGTGCCGATACCAACGAACCTATAGTGGGAGCTAATATCCGTATCGATCAAAGCCTTTCAGGATGCACCACAAATGGTAAAGGCGAGTTTCCATCAGCAATCTCCCTGATGGGAAACACGTATTAAGAATCACGCATGTCAGTTACACACCCAAGTCTATCACGACAAAAGGAGGTGAAAAGAATCTTCTTATCAAGCTACAAGACAGTTTTACCAATATAGGCCAGGTAGTAGTAACCGGTACAGGAACACACCACCGCATGACGGACAGTCCCGTGCCTGTTTCCGTTATCACTGCAAAGGATTTAAGTAATGCCAGTGTAACATCGCTGGACGAGGCCTTACAAAAGCTGACCCCGTCTTTCTCAAGTATGACCAACGGCATGGGGACAACATTGAGTCTGAATGGATTGCCTGATGATTATTTCATTTTTCTGGAAATGGCAAACGCCTGTATGGAGATGACACCTATGCTCGAATCAATGTTGCCAAAATCAAACGTATTGAAATATTGAACGGCGCTTCTTCCGCTCTTTACGGAACAAATGCTATCGGAGGAGTTATCAACATCATTACTGATGATGCAAAAAATGCTATCAATGTTTCCAGCGATACCCGTTATGCCAGTAAAGGACGTTTTACCCAGTCCGTAAACATAGATGTCAATACCGGCAAGTTCGGCTCCTACACCTCTTACTCGCCGTCAGCAGGCCGAAGGATGGCAACTGAATCCAATAACGAGGAGAACTCCAAAACTCAATGAATTGGAAGAAACCGGGAAAGTAGCTTCTACAGGATTCTATGCAAATACTGTCATTCAAAAATCACTTTTGATGCTACCGACAAACTCTCCTTTTATGCCCGCGGCGGATATTATGACAACAAGACACGCCGCCCTTATGAAGCATACGACTACAACATATTGCATGAAACCTTTAATTATGGTATTGGTACCAATACATGATAAGTAAAGGGAATTATATTACCGCAGACTATTACGCCGATCATTTTCTTCCTCTTATTGTTTTTTAAAGACAATAAAACTTATAATGGAAAAGCAGGTGAAGAGCAAGTGCGCAAACGGACCCGTAATCACAATCTTAGCATAAAAGGTATTTTTAAATTAGGTAACCGGCACAAACTTTCAGTCGGCACAGAATATATCGTTGATGTCTTGAAAAGTCAAACAGACAATATAGCCAAAGAAGATGCTTATACACTGGCCTTGTTTGCACAAGATGAAATAAAGTTACTGAGAAACCTACAGGCTTTGATTGGTGTACGTTACATTTATCATGAAAATTTCAAAAATCATGCCACTCCCAATGTAAGCACTGATGTATAAACCCGGCAAATTCAATTTCCGTGCCTCCTATGCAGCAGGTTTCCGAACTCCTACCCTGTCTGAACTCTATGCCACTGACATAGCTAAAAAAAATGACAGGTTGACAATAGGTAATTTGGATTTAAAGTCGGAAAAGAATAATTATTTCTCATTGAGTGCAGAGTATGTACATGAGCGTTTTTCAGTATCAGTCAATGCTTTTTATAATAATATTCGTGACATGATAGATTATAATACGATTGCCACGGGAGATAAAGCTATGGAGCAATATGGTCATAAGGAAGTTCGTCAACGTGATAATATAGCGGAGGCTAAAGTCCACGGAATCAATGTATCCGCCAATGCATACCTAGGTGCCGGGTTCAATTTAAGCGGAGGATACACTCATCTTAATACCCAAGATGTGGAATTGGGACAACCCATCGACAAAAGTATAAAAAACGCATACAATATCAATGCCCAATGGGCGCATTCATGGAAAATATATCGGTTGAATATAAATTTGAACGGCCGTATCAACAGCAAGCGTTTCTCTAAAAGTTACGGTTATGCTCCCGAGTATCAATTGTGGAATTTAAACACACGCCATTCTTTCAACTTAAAATCTGTAATCATCGAACCCGGATGCGGCATGGAAAACCTGTTCGATTATATGGATGACCGTCCTTATAACAGCAATTATGCGACACTTACCCCCGGACGTTCATTCTACATCAGTCTGTCTTTAAAATTTAAAAGCTAAAAAAATCAAAGACTTATCGAAGATAATATAAAATAAACCTCTATCTTTGCAACGGAATTAGTAATCGGGCTATCACATAGCCCGATGCAAGGGAACCCGGTGTAAATCCGGGGCTGTACCTGCAGCTGTAAATCCTCATGATGTTGATTGGATAGTCTAAAACCACTGTTTCATTTGAAGAAATGGGAAGGTTTCCAATCAGAGGAAAGCCAGAATACCTGCTAAGTCTGTTGAACAATAAACACCAAGCTTCCAGGATTAGAAGTATGTGTCCATTCGAACAAGCGTTTTCCAACGTCTATTCCTTTGTGGCATTCCTCTTTATCAGAGGGAAACTTGATGTTTTATTTTGCAAATTAAATAAAACATAATATGAGGTATTTACTTCCTGCTATTCTACTATTAGGTACACAAATTGCAAGTGCCCAAAGTATTCTCAAAGATAAAGACGATAAAGAATTGTCCGTATTACTGAATGAAGTGGTCATCACGGGTACAGGTACTGAACATTATCTGAAAGATGCTCCCGTACAGACTGAAGTCATAACCAGCAAAGCTTTGGAACAATATCAGGCACGCAGTATAGACGATTTGCTCAGTGGTCTTAGTCCTTCATTGACCTTTCATGATGGTGATATGGGGAGCCATATCCAACTAAACGGATTGAACAATGACTATATCCTGATCATGATAAATGGAAAAAGAATGAATGGCGATGTAGGAGGGCAAAACGACTTGAATCAATTAAATCCAGCTAATATAGAACGCATAGAGATTGTAAAAGGGGCCGCTTCTTCACTTTATGGCAGTGACGCAATAGCCGGAGTTATCAATATCATAACCAAACGTAACCGTGAAAAAATGGAGCTCACCAACACATCCCGCATAGGTGAATATGGCGATATACGTCAAAGTACCAGTTTCGGCTTTAACTATAGAAAGATAAAATCTGTAACCGGAATCAACTTCCGGCATACCGATGGCTGGCGGAATACAGACCTACAGTGGATCAGAATCAATTGAAATCCGGCTCTACTATGTTGACCGTAAACCGTTCTTCAAACTATACCCTGTCCGAGAACATTGAATGGCAAGTCAATCGCAAACTAGACCTCACTGCAGAAGGCACTTATTATGAGCGTTGGGTAATGACGTACACACGGTCCTTGGAAATATCAAGCCAACGATTTTTATTATCGCAACTATACATTTGCAGTAGGAAGTAAATATAAATTAGGAAAACGGAATTATCTGACAGCAGACCTATCTTATGGCAGATACGGTTACTTCTATGACTATAAGCTAAACGAGCATACTGATTATTTTCTAGACAATGACCGCCCTGAACGTAATCACCTACTTTGCCGGTCAACGTATCAAACAAAGTATTCAGAAACAAATATTAGGCCAGGTAAAAAGTGTATTTTATCTTGGAGAGGACCATATTTTAAATGCAGGAATCGAATATCAGTACAATCATTTGGAATCACCTCATCACATTGACGGTGACCGCGCTTCCGTTTATACGTTGGCAGCTTATATACAGGAGGAATGGACAGCCAGAGAAAATCTGGTTCTGACTGCCGGGGTACGAGGAACACAACACAAGGAAACAGGATTGAATTTCAGTCCGAAAATATCAGGACTTTATAAACCCGGAGAACATATTAATTTGCGTGCGTCTTATGCTTTAGGCTACAAAGCACCCACTATTAAAGAACTTTATTATAATTATACCGGCGTTATCGGAGGCGGTGCTTTGACTGCATATCATGGCAACACAGATCTAAAAGCACAAACCTCACAATATGCTTCAATCGGTATCGAGTACGTAGGGCAAAAATTCCAAGCCAGTTTAACCGGATACATGAATTATCTTCACAACATGATTGAGCTGGTTGAAATTTCCGTAACTCCCGATGAAAAGTTTCTTGAAGTAGAAAAGAGCAAACAATATAAGAATCTGACAAAGGCACGTATTTATGGTATGGATTTCACCTTCAACTATCGTCCTGCAAAATCTCTCAGCCTTGCCGGCGGATATAGTTATGCTGATCCAAAAGCGCAATATCCTAACAAAGGTATAGATTATATGAAATATCTTCCTATTGATGCTACTTCCAGCCATAATGCAAATTTAAATATCTTATGGCAACATTCATGGAAACTGTATCGTTTGGGTATCGGCATCTATGGCAGATATCAGTCTACACGCCGTTATATAAATGATAATAATGCCGACGGATTCCAAACTTGGCGTATCAACACAGCCCACTCATTATTAAAAATGAAACGGTGGTCATTAACGATGAATGCCGGGGTAGATAATGTATTTGACTATGTAGACCGTACTCCTTTCGGACGGAATCGTGCCACATCAACTCCCGGAAGAACTTTTTATGTCTCCGCCCTCATTAAATTCAAAAACAATTAATAACCAACAATTTATAAATTAATTTTTATTAGTATGAAACAATTCAAGTATTATCTGATGGCGGCTTTTGTTGCTGCCGCAACTTGCACAGGATTCAGTTCCTGTAGTGACAATGATGATGAAGAAAGTACTGTTAATCCTGCTGTGGATGTAGTAACCAGAACCAAGCAACACGACACAGCCATTTTGCTCTGTACTTTTGGCAGTACCTATAATGAGTCCCTTTCTGTTTATGATGATGTGATTGAGGATTTTAAAGCTAAATTCCCCAATACGGATATTTATATGTCATTTACTTCACGTACATGTATCGGACGTGTAGAAGCATCTACCGGCATAGCACGTTATGAATTGGACCAATGGTTGAAAGCAATAGGCGATGCAGGATACAAACGTGTGGCTGTACAATCATTGCATGTAATTCCAGGCGAAGAATATCTTTCATTAATGAATACTGATGTAAAAAAATACTTTATGATTCAATGGTATCCGCATATTGATGTATTGAAAGGTACCAACTTCTTTCCAGTGCAGAAGATACTAAAGATGTAGCAGAGATACTTTACAAACACTATGAGTCTAAATTAGCAGGCAAGAACAACATCGTGCTTCTAATGGGACACGGTAATCCGGATGAGAATTACAATGCTAACAAAAAGTACTCTGACATGGAAAAAGCATTGCAGGAACTTGCTGCCAACAACAATATCTTTGTAGGTACTGTGGATTATGGTGACATGCTTTTCTTCCCGAAAGAAATAGAGGAAGAACCGGCTAATAGAATTCCTGTAGAAGGATTTGACAAAACCCAATATCCCGACTGTATGTACTCTAAGGTGATGAGCTATTGCGAAAAGAACGGTCTGAACCCATCAGAAGTAAATGTTTATCTTGCACCTTTCATGTCAATTGCCGGTGACCATGCCCACAACGACCTTTGGGGATTGGAAGCTATGGCCGAAGATGACGATGTAAGCAATGTGGAAATCAATACAAATGAATATAGCTGGCGTGAACGTTTGGAGAAATTAGGATTCAAAGTGGACAGAACATTCGAAAGCCACCCGACAGATCAAGCCGGAGCCGATCATGGTATTAAAGACGGATGTAATATGAAAGCCCTTGGCAGTTATCCTGAGATTCGCCAAATTTGGGTAAACCATTTATATGAAAACTGGAATGATGACAGTGCATGGGAGAATGGTGAAGACTATCAACCGGAAGCATAACCAACTTAATATATTTATCTGAAAAAGGCGGAATTTATTTCCGCCTTTTCAGATACGCCAAACCGATAGGTAATATCTTTCATCTCATCCCCGTATATCCGATAGAAATGCTGATTGGTATCAGGAGATTTCAAGCCACCCAATTTTTCAATATACGGTCCCAACTTTATATATTCAAAGTTCTGAACGGAAAGACCTTCCGGCAATTCATTCTTCCCCGAATACCAACCCACCTTTACCAAAGCGATAGACTGTCGGTGAAGAAATCCTGCCAACCTTTCCACTTCAAAGGGTTCGGCATCGCCTCCCATAAAACAGACGCAAGTCACCGCCTTTCCATACTTCTGTAAAAGATGCCCAAGACTTTCTTCCGTTAAAGATTCTCCTACATTTTCCAACAAATGAGGGCTATGACAGCCTTGCACCTATTGGGACAGTTAGAGAGATTGACGCCAGAGTGACTTCATCCGGAATTTCTTGAAATACGATGTCATAATCAACGTAACGGAGCATAATATCTTTGTGCAGCCTCCTTCTGCCTTGCCTGAGAAAAATTACATGATCCGCTTCATGTACCCGATAACACGTGTCAGATAATCCACATTCCGACTATGACATTCAGGACATTCATGCAAGTATCTCTTATCAATATGCTTACATTCATTGCAAATGGTATTCGGTATATTAAATGTAAAGTAATTACAGCCTTCTATAGCAGCTACCCGAAGTAGTTGTCTGTACTGCTCCTTACTAAGATGTTCTTCCAAATTCATGTGCAAGGCCGAGCCTCCCGTTAAATGCTTTATATAGCGGCGTCCATGCAGACGGAATTTATCGACAACATTCAACGATTTGTCTTCTACAATATAGAAATAACTGTTATAACATTCTCGGAATGTTTGGAAGCCTGCTTCTTTATCCCATTTAGCGTGCTTCACTCCTACATTCTCAGCAGGAATCATTTCGCAATTAAACAAAACATCCTTTGTACGGTACTTCCTATTATATCGTTCAATCATTCCTAAATCTCCTGAACAAATGCTTCATACTTAGGGTTATCATTGATTTCAATACCCATAAATTGCGCTGCTTCCACCAAACCATTAACACCGATAGTTAGATACTGACGGTTCATATTGATGTAACCAGCATCAAACAAAGGCAGCATACCTTTCGACTGCAACAATTTCAGATTCTCATTATAAGCCAACTGGACTTTGTGTACCAAATCAACCACTTCTTCCAAAAAAAACGGATAAAGTATACCGGATTTCACGTAAGCATTCGGCCTCGTGCGTGTTTTTTTCCCCTCTTTTCCTTCCTACCTTTGTGGCTTCATTATAATCTTAATCCATTATGTGTTCAGTATTAGAATTTTCTAGCGAAAGTGATAAACTACGTAC
>ENA-OQMZ01001104-OQMZ01001104.1-human-gut-metagenome-genome-assembly--contig:-NODE-1104-length-10229-cov-2.515343_pt1 | contig 10229 bp, 8 predicted proteins | sample MGYA00242621_ERZ504862 | MGnify/ENA primary metagenome ERZ504862 (study PRJEB26092, sample SAMD00036393) | human gut metagenome | host: Homo sapiens | study: EMG produced TPA metagenomics assembly of... | reverse complement strand
CGGATGCGGGTCAGGCCGCGCCGGACGTGACCATCCACGACATGCTCGACACGGACAGCGCCGCCGTGAGCAGGCTCAGGCTCACCGACCGCATCACCGGCACCGCGCCGTTCGACAAGGACAACGAACGCGGCGACGACAAGGACGAAACCAACGACATCGTCCGCTCGTACGACACCGTGACCTACGACTACGAGTACACGCTCACCCCCGACTCGACCATGGACTACTATCGGCGCACGCGCGTCGGCTTCCGGTTCGAACTGCCCTACCCGAAGGACAAGGTCACGTTCGACGCGGAGAAGATGGCTGGGTGGACCATACGCCCGGCTACGAGCCGAAACTCACCACGGAACCATCGACGGGACCGTCACGCAGGTGTACACCTGCTACCGTCTGTTGGAGCCGACCAGCCAGTCGCCGACCGTGAACCCCGGCACCGGTTCCATCGGCCTGTCGGTCGCCGTCAAGGGCGCGCCCCACGGCTACCGGTTCCATCCGACCGTCAAGGCGTGGCCCGCATGGGACGCCTCGAACCCGACGAACACGGGCACGCACAAACGGGCCGAGGACACGCCGAAGGATGTGACCGTCAGCGCGAAACTCAACCTGAACGTGCGCATGGTCAACTACGGCAACGTGGACAGGGGCGTGTTCGACTTCTCCTCGGGTGCGGCGAACGCGCCCAACAAGGACGAGGGCAAGGTGACCGGCTTGGTTCGGGCATCGCACTGGTCACGGAGATGCGTTGGCCCGACCGGACGAAGGGTTGAAGGGTTTGGAGGCCCCGTCCGGCAGGATCACCTATAGGCTTCGCCTGTCCAACCAGTATTCGGATGATACGAAGACCGGGACGAAGCATCCGATGGAACGCCGTTGGCAGCCGTTGCTCTACGATTACGGGCATATCGACAACGAAGATTCGAAGTATGGGCGGACGTTCGCATGGATGGGCGACCTACGGTATCAGGCTCCGGGCGTCGCCGACCGTGCGGACGGATATGACAGTGTGGCGCGTGGAAACACGACAATCACGACCACGACCGGCGGGCAGGGCACGGACGTGACCGTCTCGTTCGACGGCTACGACACGTCCGTCTTCCCCACCCACAATAATGTGAGCAGCTCATATGATAAATGCAGCACGGATTACATGACGTCGGACTGCTCCACCATGCAGGTCGGAGCCATCCACACGGACGTATTGCAGTTCATCACGCCCACCAGCCGTGACGGCCGGACCGTGGCGCAATATTACGGGAACGTGGACCAGACGGCCAACATCACCATGGACGACATGGGATTGACGGCCACCGGCGTCAGCGGAGACCGTCTCGCCACGGCGGAAGACAATTCGAACCAGGCCGCCACCGGTGACGACCATGCGGGTTCGGCCGTGACCGTCCGCATGCCGGGCACGTACAGTACGCGCATCCGATACACGTACTGGAACAACAGCATGTCATGGAACGATGCGGGCACGAGCGGCGACTGGACGATGCCCGACCACGGCAACGGGTCAGACAGTCTCATACAGGGGTCGAAACTACGCCTCCAAATAGGCCACAACATCATCATCAACTCCGAAGGCGACGCCGAAGTGATGGGCATGGGTTTGGTCAAACTCGACCCGAACAGCATCGAACCGGTGGACGACCATCCCGACACGCAGCCGACCATCCCCATGAACGTTTTCACGTGGGGCGCGAGGGCAGCCAAACGGTCGAACGCAATCCCCTACTGGTACGCCGTCAAAAAAGACGGCACCAAATGGAAGGACTACAAGGAGCAGCGCGACACGAAAATCAGCGGCCTCGACTACTATCCGACCCTCAACGAGGCGAAACGGCATGGCACGATAGTCGGCATGCTGTTCGAAGACCACAACACGGTGGACCCGACCGGCACGAGCTTCAACCGAACATTCACGCCCCTCGTCGCCCTGCCCGCCCGCATCCTCGACACCGCGAGAATCGGCACGGTCACACCCATCGTCGCAGAAACCGCCTACTGGACGCGCAAGACCCTCGCCCGGACCGCGAACCTGAACGTGGACGCGCCGGACACGCGATGGCAGCAATGGTCCGACAATCTCACCACCCGCCTGCCCGAATACGCGAACATCGTGAAACCCGACCTGACCTACAGCGGCGACACGTACCGGCCCGCCACGTTCGACGAAAACGGCGTCTACCAGGCGGCGACACCGCCGACACCCTGAAAGGCGACAGCCTGTACATAGCCGGCGAAACGCCGCACATCGCCAAACAGGTCGAGCAGACCAACGAGGCCGGCAACACTAAAACCGTCTACGATTTGGACAAGGAACAGCGTACGGTGGACTGGAAGCTCACCGCCACCGCCGACACGTCCACGACCACGGACGGCGGACAGTACACGACCGACTACATCATCACCGACACGCTGCCCAAGGGCCTGACCTACGTGGACGGTTCCATGACGGTCGGCGGCCAGTACACGCAGCATACGCCCGACAAAGGCACGGTCACCGGCGGCACCCCCGTCACGCCGACGATCGTCGTGAACAAGGACGGCACCACCACCATGACCATCAGGGTGAACGGGGCGCGCGCCGACTCCGGCACGCAGACCGTCATCCACTATTCCACCACCATCGGGGACGCGTCCGACCCCGACCATGACGTGAGGAACAACGATTCGTTCACAAACCATGCGACCATCCAGTCGAAACGCAACATGGCTCCCCCATTGGCTCCAAAGGCGCAGATAGCCGACATGACGGTTCGCGTGTCCCGCACGCGCGCGACCGCGCTGGCGACCCGCGCCGACCCGCTGCTGAACGACATCAACCGCCCGTTGGGATTCAGGAACATGCTGGGCAACTTCTCCAAGGATGAGAAGACCGACCCGTATGCGGTGGACGTCATGCCCTACAGGGGCTTGAACCAGTCCAACTATCACGGCGACTACGTGATGGCCGGACTCACCGTCAAGGCGGGTGCGGGCGCAAGCATGAACGGCGTCAAAGTCTACTTCACCACCGACCAGAAGTGGCGCAACGTGGACGCGACGAAGATAACCCGCGAACAGGTCACACAATGGACCGAAGCCACGGTGAATGCGACCACAGGCAAGGTGACCATCCCCGACGGCTACGGCAAGCCGGTGGCATGGGCGTTCACCTCGCCAAGCCTGCCCGCCAACGCCCGCTACGATTTCAGCCTGAGCATCAACCTACAGGCAACAAGGCGGCGGACTCGTACGTGAACCGTTGGGCGGACGGCGACAACAAGGTGGACGCGGTCACGCAGGTCGTGGAACGCAAGGTCAACGGCGTCGCATGGTTCGACACCAATCATGACGGCATCCGACAGGATTCGGACAGGCTTCTCGCGGACGTGAACGTCGCCCTCGTGGATGGCAACGGCGGGACAGTCACCAGCATGGACGGCAAACCCTGCACCGCCACAACCGACAGGAACGGCCACTACGAAATCGGTTCCATTCCGGCAGGTTCCGGGTTCAAGCTCAGGTTCACGCCGAAAACCGGCACCGCTTGGCACGGGCAGAACGTCACCGTCAAGAACTCGAAGGACGCCAGCGAGGCGACCGACTCCGACAGCGACCGGGAGAACGATTCGCACGGCAACATGGTCGCCGGCGTCATCGCGCTGAAACCGTTCCCCGCGTTGGACGAGATGACGTCCGCCGTGTACGAGGATCCGAACGAGGACATGCATGAGCGGCACGCTCATGCCCGCCACGCCCGCCACGTTCAAGGCGGTCAAGGTGCTGGACGGGCGTCCGAACGGCGCTTGGACCGACAGGGACAGGTACGTCGCGGACATCACCGCGTTGGACGGCGCGCCCGCGAACGCGGTGCCCTCCACCATCACGTTCGCCGACAACAGGACGCAGACGCTCCAAATCAACTCCAACGCGTTCCCCACGGACGGCGTCTACCGGTATCAGGTCAAGGAACGCAAGGGAGACAATGCGGGAGTCACCTACGACAGCCGCACTTGGATTCTGACCGTCACCGTCCAGGACGATTTGACCACGTTCAAACGTCACGTCACCGTCAACACGACGTGCGACGCGTTCAATCCGACGCCATCCAGTTCACGAACACGTATGCTCCGAAGGACACGCAGGCGCGCATCACGGCGAGCAAACTGTTCACGGACGCGGACAGGTCGGCCACGAAGATAACCGACTTCCAGTTCGATCTGTACGCGAACGACAAGGCGACCGGCACGCCAATCCAAACCGTGAACGCGACGGCGGACGGCAGGGTCGAGTTCGCCCCGCTCCTGTTCACCAAGGCGAGACTGAACGGCAGGGACAGGGCCGTGTTCCGCTATTCCGTGCGTGAACGCAATACGGGCGCTGCGGGAGTCCAATACGACGGACATCATGCGGCGTGGACGGTGACGGTCACGGACGACAACAGTGGCCAGTTGAAGGCGAACGTCACCAACCCGTCCGAAACCGAAGGACGGTTCGTCAACTCGTATTCCAGCCAGCCCGTCACGGTCACGCCGAAAGCCCGCAAGACGCTTGACAATCCGTCCGGAACCCTCCGCCTGTTGAACGCCGACGAGTTCACGTTCGAATTGCAGGATGCGAACGGGGAAACCCTCCAATCCAAGGCGAACAAGGCCGACGGCACGGTAACGTTCGACAAAATCACCTACGACACCGTAGGCGAACACGATTATCGAATCATCGAACAGTCAGGCAAACTGGCGGGCATCACCTACGACCGGACCGTGCATATGATGCGCGTGAACGTCACCGATGACGGGTACGGACGGTTGAACGCCGCCGTCACCTACGACAACACGCCGGACGCGCCGGTGTTCCGCAACACGTACCAGCCGAAGGACGTGACCGTAAGCCTGACGGCGCGCAAGACGTTCGACAACAAGAACGCCAGTCACGCGAAGCTCACCGACTTCCAATTCCAACTGTTCGACAACGAACAGGCGGTCGGCGTGCCCGTGCAGACCGTGAACGCCGCCGAGGACGGTACCATCCGCTTCCAGCCGTTGACGTTCACCGCCAGCCAGCTGAAAGGCAACAAGTCCAAGACGTTCACCTATACGGTGCGTGAAATCCGCCAGTCGGCGGGCGGCGTCAACTACGATTCCCACATGGGAATGTGGCAAATCACCGTCAGCGACGATTTGACCGGACGGTTGAAGGCCCGGACCCGGACGAACGCGGCATATCCGACCACGTTCACGAACACGTATCAGGCGAAGCCGGTCGGCGTGCAATTCCGTGCGCACAAGACCCTCGCGGACCCCGACCATACAGGCATCCAACTGCAAGCCGGACAATACGAGTTCAAATGCGTCGAGGACAAGACAGGCGGTCAGGCCGGAACGGTGAAAACCAACGACCAGCAGGGCAACATCCTGTTCGACACCATCTCCTACACGAAGACGGGAGTGTACGACTACACGCTCAGCGAAGTCCACGGCGACAGGGGCGGCGTCACCTATGATGCTACGAAACATCATGTGAAAGTCACCGTCACCGACAATGGCGAAGGCCAACTGCTGGCCGACGTGAAGTATGACAACGGAACCAACATTCCGGAATTCACCAACACGTACCATGCGCAACCCGCCACGGACAATCCGACCGCAGTGAAGACGATGGCCTCCTCCAAGGGCAACAAGTACACGCTCAAGGGCGAAGACTTCGCATTCACACTCCACCAACAGTCCGCGCCCGCCAACGTGGCGAACGCCGACCAGACGAAACGGAACGACCAGCAGGGCAACATCCGATTCGACCAACTGTCGTTCCCGCTCGTCGGCACCTACGTGTTCACCATGTCGGAACAGGATACGACCGTTCCGGGCGTCACGAAGGACGGGACGGTTGCGACCATCGCCTACGTGGTCAAGGATGTTGACCATACGGGCAAGCTGACCGTCGTATCCAAGACCGTCACCCCGACCACCGGCGCTAACGGCAAGAACATCACGTTCACCAACCATTACAGTCCGAAGAACGTCGGATACTCCATCAGCGGCGTGAAAAACATCGTCAACACGGATACGGCAACCAGCCGCGTTCCACAAGACGGTGAATTCAAGTTCCAGTTGAACGCGGTATCCGCACATGATTCGGACGGCAACGCATCAGCATGAACGACATGCCAATGCCAGCCGGAAGCCAAAACGGAACAGTAACCGTCACCAACAAGGGAAGCGGATTCACATTCGGACAAATGGTCTACACCATGCCCGGCGTATACACGTACCACGTGAAGGAACTCGCCGGAACGGACAAGACCATCGGCTACTCCACTCAGGAATACGATGTGACCGTCACCGTCACCGACCAAGACGGCATGCTCGCGGCCACCACCGACCGTCAGACCAGTGACATCCGATTCGACAACACGTACACGCCGACACCCGTTGACGTGACCGTGAAGGCGGACAAGCACCTGACCGGACGCGCCCTGAACGATGGCGAGTTCACGGCCGAACTGAAGGACATGGACGGCAACACGCTCCAATCCAAGCGGTTCAAGCGCACCACCGGCAGTGAGGCGAAAGCGGACGAGGGCGACGGCACGCTCACCTTCGACAAGCTCACGTTCGACAAGACCGGCATCTACAAGTACACCGTTGACGAAACGGACACCCAGCTCGGCGGCGTCACCTACGACACCACCAGCCACACCGTCACCGTCACCGTCACCGAGGATGCGGACAGTCACACGTTGACCGCGAAGACCGAATACTCCACCGAAAACGGTTCCGAGGACGGCATCCGCTTCACTAACACGTACCAGCCGCGGAACGTGCTCGTGGAACTCACCGCACGCAAGCGTCTGACCGGACGCGAGCTGAAGGCCGACGAGTTCGAGTTCGAACTCGTGGACAAGACCGGCAAGGTCATCGACACCGAACGGAACGACAAGGACGGCGACATCCGGTTCAAGCCGCTCGAATACGCCCGCGACAACAAGAACGTGGACGACCGTGGCGAACACCGGTACGTGATTCGGGAAAGGAACACCGGCGAGAAGAACGTCACCTATGACAGGACGGAACATCACGTGACCGTCACCGTGGGCGACGACCTGCAAGGCAATCTGACCGCCAAAGTCGAATACGATCCGACGGACGGGAAGACGAAGGATTCCAGCGCCATGCTCGCCACACCGACTGACAAGACCAAGGGGGATGCCGTCGGGGACAAGCCGTCCGCGATCCCCGGCATGGTCACCGTCACCGGAACCCGACCCGAGTTCAACAACTCCTACATTCCACCGGCGACCCCGGCCATCGTGAAGACGATTCGCCAACTCGCCAAGACCGGCGTGAACGCGCCCACCGTGGCGTTGGCCGCGTTCACGCTCCTGGGAGTGGGATTGACGGTCGCATACTCCGTCCGTAGGCGTCATGCCGTGACGCCGCGACACGGACGCTGACACGACCGTGAGCCAGTAGAAAGGCCGGGCAGGGGGAGCTGATTCCCCGCCCGGCCTTTCCGCTGTTTTCTTAGATGTTGGATACCATGTTTGTGAGCAGCATTCGGGAGAACGGGAAAACGTGGAAGACAATCAGCCTAAACTTGGCTTGAGGTATCTCAATTCGGTCGCTCAGGATGAGGAGGACTTCGCCCTGTACCGAAAGGCCGTGGAGAGGCTACACGACGACGATGGTACGCGGCTCACCGGCGAGGAAGTGTTCGGCGTTGGCTATACGCCGGTGGACGACGGATACAAGCCGGAGTTCGAGTGACAACCGGTATGGGTGGTTCCTCGCCGTGTGCGAGCATGTCCGACACGCATCCCGTGCGACCTGCTGACCTGCACCGGGCAGGGCAACACGCTCCGTCTCCTCGTCACCGGGGAACGCAACAGCATGCCCGACCAACCCCCTTTGCCCGGCGCATCGCCGGGCGACACGAAACAGGCTGCTCTTGTTTCGGGCGTCACCGTGACGGGGATATTGGCTGTCGGATTTTCGCTTTGTCGCAGTCGGCGTGCCGTGGGTCATCATATAGGTTTGCCACAGACACATGATAGTGACAATTGCTTAGTAAAAAAAAGGTGTTACTATATGTTTGAAACAAAAACACGTAATCTCCCGACATCGGGGTAAACCCGAAAAGGAAGACACATACACGAGAAAGAAGAAACTCCCCATGACACACGGCATCACCAAGATCACAGTGGCAACCACCGCCGTGATGGCAACCCTTGCCGCTCCGGCAGTCGCAATGGCCGACGAAACCACAACCGCCGGCGACCAAACCAATCAGGCAATCACACAGGCCCAAGACAGCATCCAGCAGGCACAGCAGAGCACCACCGAAGCCAACCAGGCCATCGCACAGGTATCCCCGACCGGCGTGACCGAAGCACAGGCCAAGGCCGACGCCGCCGCAGCCGCACTGGACACCGCCAAGCAGAACCTCGACGACGCCGCCGCCCAGCAGCAGACAGCCGCAAACAACCAGCAGCAGGCGCAGACGAACTACGACGACGCCAGCAAGGCCCAGCAGCAGGCCGCACAGGATGCGACCGGCACGGCCGACAAGATCGCCGCCGCCAGCAGGCCGCGAACGACGCGTCCAACGCCATCAATGACGCCAACAAGGCCATGCAGCAGGCCTCCGACAACCAGTCGAAGGCAGAAGCCGACAAGCAGACCGCACAGACCGCGAAGGATGAAGCCTCCGCCGAATCCGCCTCCCATCAGAAGGACGCCGACAAGGCCCAGACCGATATTGATGCGGCCGACAAGCAGGCCACGGACGCGCAGAAGAAAGCCGATGCCGCGGATACCGCCATCAGCGATGCGCAGAAGAAGCCGACCGGGCCGATGAGGACGCGAAGCAGGCCGCGAGCGACAAGGCCGCCGCCGAGAAGGAGCTGACGGAAGCCAGGAGGCAGCAGGCTTCGGCGACCGGCGACAAGACGAAGGCCGACGAGGCGGTGAACGCCGCGCAGGCCAAGCTGGATGCGGCCCGGCAGGCCGAGGCCAAGGCGCTTGAAGCCAAGCGGAAGCCGACGCCAAGGTCGAGCAATTGTCCAAGGATGATGGAGTCTTTCCGACCTGGCCGCGAAGCTCGAAGCGGCGAAGAAGGCCGCAGCCGATGCCGCCACCGCCCAGCAGAAGGCTGAACAGGCGCGGAAGGATGCCGACAAGACGGTGTCCGACTCCTCTTCCAACGCCACGGCGAAACGGCAGGCCGCCGAACAGGCGAAGGCCGAGGCCGACCGGCTGAAGCAGGTCGCGGCGGACGCGCAGTCGAAGCTCTCGCAGGGTGCGGTCGCCTACTTCGGCGACCGGAACGCGTCCGACGCGGTCAAGGTGCTCACCGACCCGGATACCACGCTCTACCTGTCCAGCATCCAGAACGGGGCGAAGGGCGATGCGACCAGCTCGACAACATGATCGCCGCGCTCTCGTACATCAAGGAGGCGAACCAGCTTCGCGCCAAGGAGGGATTGGCCCCGTTGAAGGTGTCGGACACGCTCATGGCGATGAGCATGGCGAACGTCGACTGGTCCGACGACAACATCGGCCATTCCGGCCAGTTCCACGTCGGCGAGAACATGGCCTGGGGATACAAGGACCCGTTCGACGGCTGGTACACGACGGAAAAGGCCAACTACGAGAAGGACATGACCGACGGCGTGCTCGACGGCAAGGACAAGGACGGGAACGCGGTGGGCGATGCCGGCCATTATCTGAACATCGTCAAAAAGGGGTACACGGTCACCGGTTTCGCGATCAGCCAGAACGGGACGCTCGGCTTCGGGACCACGCACGGGCAGACGTTCCAATACGCGGCCCCCGACCAGTCGGGGCGTGTCATGGACGTGGACGCGTATCTGAACGATCTGACCGCATGGCGTGATTCGCTGACCAACGCGGACGCGAACTGGCAGACCGCATTGTCCAAGAGCGAGCAGGCCGCGCAGGATGCTTCCGATGCGGCCAAGGCGCTGGCCGCCGCCCAGCAGGCCGCGCGGAAGGCCGCTGAGGAAGCCCAGCAGGCCGCGCGGAAGGCCAGGGATTTGCAGGCTGCCGCCGATGAGGCGCAGAAAGCGTATGACGAGGCCGTGAAGGCGAACGAGGACAAGGCCAAGGCGTTGGAGGAAGCCAAGAAGGATCAGACGGCGAAGAACGAAGCGTACTCCGCCGCCCAGCAGGCCACCAAGGAAGCCCCGGTCCGGAGCCGACGCCGCCACCGCCGCCCAG
>ENA-OQMZ01001099-OQMZ01001099.1-human-gut-metagenome-genome-assembly--contig:-NODE-1099-length-10245-cov-1.447915_pt1 | contig 10245 bp, 12 predicted proteins | sample MGYA00242621_ERZ504862 | MGnify/ENA primary metagenome ERZ504862 (study PRJEB26092, sample SAMD00036393) | human gut metagenome | host: Homo sapiens | study: EMG produced TPA metagenomics assembly of... | reverse complement strand
AAAGAACGGAATATGAGTGTGGGAGGTTCTAAGGGATCAATTTGTGGGAAATTATGCGATGAATGAATGTGATCTTATCATTGCATTGGGAGCAAGAGGGGTATGCCAGTGGGATTGTTCGGGAACGGCTTTCGAAAAGCAAAGAAAATGATCAATATCAACTGCGATTATGATGATCTTGGTCAATATAATAATTCGGTGAGAATCCAGGGTGATGCGCAGGAAGTTCTGATAAAACTTAACGAGTTACTAAGAGGAAGAAACCTGAATTCCGATCCAGAGTGGATTAAAGGGTGTGTTCAGAAGAAAGAGAGTGGGAAGCTTACAAAAGCTAGATATGATCAGCCGGTCCTTGAAGATCCAAAACGAAAGAAGAAGATTCTTACAGAACCGGCAGCAATCAAAATTGCATGTGATTTCGCAGCAGAACACGAGTGTATTAAGATCTTTGATGCAGGTGATGTACAGGCGAACGGTTTCCAGATTGTGACAGATGAAAAACCAGGGTATACCATTTCGGATAGCGGATCTTCCTATATGGGATTTGCAGTTTCTTCTACACTTGCTTGCGATAGCAGGAATAAGGATTATCCGATGGCGTTCACAGGAGACGGAAGCTTTATGATGAATCCACAGATTCTAATTGATGCAGTGCAGCATGGATTAAAGGGAATGATCCTCTTGTTCGATAACCGGAGAATGGGAGCAATTACTAGTCTACAAAACGCACAATATAGTATAGAATATAAAACGGACGATCAGGTTGTAGTTGATTATGTGCAGATGGCTGAAGCAGTACAGGGAGTAAAAGGATTCTACAGCGGAGAAACACCGGAGGAAATGAAGAAGCGTTAGCGAAAGCATATAAGTATGACGGTCTGTCACTAATTCATATTCCAGTACATTATGGAGATGATGAATTATCCGGTCTCGGAACATTTGGAGACTGGAATGTCGGAAACTGGTGTGAACGTGTGCAGAAAATGAAGCATGAGATTGGTTTTTAAATAAGAATGTACAGGCGGAAGGCCTGAAAGATAAAGGAGGATAACATATGAATTACGAGATTCCTGAGAAGATGAAGGCGTGGGTACTGGGAGATCCGGGAGAACTGACACTTGAGGAAAAACCAGTTCCGGAACCGAAGAGAGCAGAGGTTTTGATCCATGTGGATGCTGTTGCAATCTGTGCAACAGATTTGGAGATTATTAAGAACGGTCCACCAGCACTGATCCAGGGAGGACTTCCATTTAATAAGGGATTTACTCCGGGACATGAATATATGGGAACTATTGTGAAGCTTGGACCTGGAGTTGATGAGTATAAAGTTGGTGATCGTGTTGCGGTTGAGATTCATGCCGGATGCGACAGTTGTGAAAGATGTCGCGAAGGAATGTATACTTCTTGTCTGAATTATGGACAGAACTATGAAGGGCATGATAAGGGGCACAGAGCAAATGGATTCACAACAGACGGTGGATTTGCAGAATATGTAATCAATAGCGTAAAAACATTATGCCATGTAGGAGACAATGTTACAGATGAAGAGGCAACATTGATCGTAACAGCAGGGACAGCAATGTATGGTCTGGATACGCTCGGCGGATTGTTTGCGGGACAGTCACTGGTTGTGACAGGGCCTGGACCGATCGGACTTATGGCAGTAGCAGTTGCCAAAACACTTGGAGCTAATCCTGTAATCCTTACAGGAACAAGAGACAATCGTCTGGAACTTGGTAAGAAATTGGGCGCAGATTACACGATTAATGTAAGAAATGAAAATGTTGTTGAGAAGGTAAAAGAACTCACCAATGGCGAAGGCGTACATTATGTAATGGAATGTTCAGGAGCACCAAATGCAGTAAATGAGGCGGCAGAAATGGTAAAACGTGGCGGTAAAGTGTGTTTGGCAGCGTTTCCGTCCAAACCAGTAGAAGTTGATGTTGCAGCACTTGTAAGAAACAACATTTCTCTGTTTGGAATCAGAGGAGAAGGAAGAAGCGCAGTACACAGAGCAGCGTCACTGATCAGTGAGAAGAGATTTGATGCATCACTGATCCATACACATACATTCAAATTTGATGAGCTACTTACAGCATTGAAATATTCAAGAGAGAGAATTGATGATGCAATTAAAGTTGTAGTTAAGATTCCAGGTTAAAAAAGCAGGAGAGTAATCGTATGATTCAGTACAAAAAAATATTACATGCCCGGTACAAAAGAAGAGCTTTTGAAAACAATCGATACGATAGATTGTACTTATGATATTCTCGCTGGGGGAACGGACCTTTATGCAAAAGAAAAAACTCCTTTCAATGGAGCGGATGCAGCGATAGATATTAGCGGAATAAAAGAGTTTTCTGTCATTAAATTGAAAAAAGAAGAGGGATTGATAACCTTTGGGTCCAATATTTGTATTCAGCAGTTCCTGGAAGAGAAGGTGCTGATGGAGAATGTACCGATTCTGCGACATGCAGCGATTTATTTCGCGGATCAGCAGATCAGAGAGATGGCAACCGTCGGAGGTAATGTGGCAAATTCCTCGCCTTCCGGAGATACGATTGCTCCGCTGACAGCGCTGGAGGCGGTGATTCATACGATTACTTCAAAAGATAATAAAATATGTGAAAAAGAGACACCAATTACGGAATTTATTACCGGTGTGGGAAAGAATTTACTTGAAAAGGGAGAAGTGATCTCTTCAATCACTTGTCCGGTTTTAAAAGAATATGGATGTGCATTCAAGAAGTCGGACTGAGACGTTCCCTGTGTATTTCAACAGCCAGTTCTGCATTCCTTGTTAAAGCAGATGCATCGAAGACACATTTTGAAGATGTGAGAATTGCTTTCGGTGCAATCGGGCCGGTGCCAAGAAGAATGATGGAGATTGAAGACAGACTGAAAGGTGAAGTTATTTCAAAAGGACTGATCCAGAAGATGGAAGAATATATTCCGGAAGATGTGGTACGGTCTCGAAGCAGGAAAGAATACAGAAGAAATGTAGTTAAGAATTTTACGCTGGCAGGAATATATGAAGCATTGGCAGAGATTGGGATTATCCCACAATAGTAACAAAGGCACAAATCTTAAGAGGTTTTAAAAGAGTGGATTATGGAGATGGAACGAGTAAAAATTGAATTGACAGTAAATGGAAGAAAGGTATGTAAGTATGTTGCTCCGGCGATGAGACTGGCCGATTTTCTAAGAGAGGAACTCCATTTAATAGGAACCAAAAAAGGATGTAATGCCGGAGAATGTGGTACCTGTTCTGTATTGATCGACGGTGTACTTAAGAAAAGCTGTCTGATACCGGTCATGAAAGCAAATCACAGAGAAATCGTGACGATTGAAGGAATTGGGAAGGCTGGTCTTAGTATTATCCAGAGATGCTTTCTGAAGGTGGGGGCTGTCCAATGTGGATATTGCACACCGGGAATGATTATGGCAGCTACGACAATATTGAAAGAAAACAGACATCCGGACAAAGTGGAGATCAGAAGAAGACTCGGTGGAAATATCTGCCGGTGCACTGGATATGCAAAGATTATTGAAGCAATCGAGCTTGCCAGGGATATTCTCAATCATGAAATTAGTGAAGAGTGCTTGGAAGTAATTCCCCCATCTACAGGGAAAACAATAGGATCCTGTGTAGAAAGGGTGGATGCAAGAGGCAAAATGACAGGGGCATTAGAGTACGCAGCTGATATGGAAATGCCAAGAATGCTTCATATTCATCTTGTCAGAAGTAAGGAAGTTCACGCCGAAATTTTGAAAATTGATTATGAAAAAGCATTGGAAATGCCAGGTGTTGAAACAGTAATTACTAGTGAAGATGTGCCGGGAGAAGATAGATTCGGCGTATATTATCATGACCAGCCAGTATTGGCGAAAGGAAAAATCCGTTTTTATGGCGAACCAGTTGTGGCAATTGTGGCAGAGACACTTGAAGATGCAGAAGAAGCAGAAAAGGGTGTAGAGATTACATATAAGAAGCTGCCGGTTGTATCCAATATACAGGAAGCAATCGAGTGTAAAGCTGTTTTACATGAGGATCATCCGGATAATATTGTATCTACAACTTGTGTACAAAAAGGCAATGTGGAAGAAGGATTTAAAAGCAGTGAAATTATTATAGAAAAAGATTTTTCTACTCAGGCAGTTGACCACGCATATCTTGAGACAGAAGCGGGAATTTCATACTGTGATCCTGATGGCACGATAGTTGTTAAATCATGTGATCAGGATATTACCCATCATCGAGTACTGCTTGCAAAGATCCTTGGAATGCCGATTAATAAAGTAAGGGTGGATTATGTCTCCGGTAGGAGGAGGATTTGGTGGAAAAGAGGATATGATCTATCAGGCGATTCTTGCAATTGCAACACTGAAGACAAATCAGCCGGTAAAACTTGTTTTCTCAAGAGAGGATTCCATGATCGGAAGCTGTAAGAGACATCCGGTTACAATGCATTATAAAATTGGTCTGAAGTCCGATGGAAAGATTCAGGCGGTTAAGGCAGAAATCAGGTCTGACGGAGGGGCATACTGCTTCTCAACCAAAGGAACCGTTGCGAAATCTGCAATTTGCGGAGCAGGACCATATCAGATTGAGAATGTCAAAGTAACGGCGACGGGCTATTATACGAACAATACTCCATCAGGTGCAATGCGTACCTTTGGAGTGCTTCAACCAACTTTTGCAATTGAATCGTTGATGGACATCTGTTCAGAGAAACTTGGGATTGATCCTATAGAACTTCGCATGATTAACGGAATGAAAGACGGCGCGGTAACACATACACGGCAGGTACTTGGTAAAGTAGCTTATACAGAGACACTGAAAAAGTGTTCTGAGATTGCTGGATGGGAAGTTGGATCATCAAGAGTAAGGGGGTCGGTAAGAAAAGATATAAAGGGAAGTCAGAATTGCAGAACCTTATATTCCTGGAAAGGAATTTAAGTCAGAAGAGGCAATGAAACTTTGTAGAGATAGGTTTAAATACGGACGTGGTGTTGGAACAGGTTGGTATGGGATTGGAAGATGTGCAGCAATAGATAAAGCAGGTGCATTTGTCGAGATTGATGACGGAGTACAGCGATGATCCTGACCGGAGTAAGTGAAATAGGAGAAGGAATTCTGACAGTCCTGACACAGATCGCCGCAGACGAATTGGGAATGTATCCGGAGGATATTACGATTGGAGATAATGATACGGCACGAGTTCCAGAAGCGGCACATGTCGGTGCAAGCCGGCAGACTTATATGATTGGAAATGCAGTATGCAATGCATGCAGAGACGTAAAGAAAAAATTTATTCGTGAAATGGCTGCTTATTGGAATATAGATAGCTCTTCAATATGTATGAAGAACAGAAGAATCTATGTGGAAGGAAATGCACAATATAATTTGTCACTGAAAGAAGCAGTCGATATATGTAAGAAAATAAGAGGTATTGTTCCGTTGGGCTCTGGAACATATACCGCACACCATGAAGGACTGGATCCGGTTGATGGAAGAGGAAATCCATGGCAGGCTTATGTGTTCGGAACGCAGATTGCAGAGGTTGCAGTTGATACTTTTACCGGGGAAGTCCATGTTCTTGGAATTTGGGCAGCGCATGATGTGGGAAGAGTAATTAATCCGCGAGGGGTTGAAGGTCAGATCGAAGGAGGAGCTGTACAGAGTATGGGACAGACAATTATGGAGAACTATGTGTTGTCAGAGGGAGTCCCGACAAATAAGAATTTTGCCAAGTACATTCTGCCGACCAGTGTAGATGTTCCGGAGATTCATTCTTACCTGGTAGAAGAAAGAGACCCATTCAGTCCAGTGGGCGCAAAAGGAATCGGGGAACCTGCTCCGTTGCCGACAGCACCCGCAATTGTGAATGCAATTTATGACGCAGTTGGTGTCCGGATTACTTCACTTCCGGCGATACCGGAGAAAATATTAAATGAGATATCGAAAATGAAAAATTAGAAAACGTCAGATACATGTTATATCATAATGTATCTTCCAAGAAAAGGAGAAGAGAATTATGAGTAGTACGAGAAATACAGTTGGTTTATCAGTAAATCAAAAGAAATGGATCTATATAGCGATCAGTTTTGCGGCAATGATGATTATTAAGAATGTGACATTCCCATCATCGATTACAACAATCAATGGAGCAGAACTTACAGCGACAGGACAGGAAGCATTATCCGTTCTGGTTCTGGCATTGCTGTTATGGATCACGGAGGCAATTCCATTCCACTTTACAGGAATCCTTGCAATGGCACTTCTGTCAGTATTTGGAGTAGATTCATTTGCTAATATTGTAAAGGTAGGATTTGGAAATATTAACGTTATCTTCTTTATTGGCGTATTTATTTTAAGTGCATTTATTAATAAATCGGGACTAGGAAAGCGACTGGTTAATATCTGTCTTTCAATTACCGGTAACAGCACGAAGTTTATTTTACTTGGTTTTATTGTTACAGGAGTTATTCTTTCCATGTGGATTTCCAATATGGCGGTTGCGGCAATGTTAATGCCACTGGCGAAATCACTTCTGGATGAAGAAGGCGTAGAACCACTGAAAAGCAATTTTGGTAAAGCACTTATGATGTCTGTAGCATGGGGAAGTCTGATCGGTGGATTTGGGACTCCGGCAGGAAACGGACCAAACCCACTGGCTATTGGATTTATGAAAGATATGGCAGGCGTTGACGTGTCTTTCCTTGACTGGATGAAATATGGTGTTCCAATCTCTATTATCCTGATCCCAGTAGCATGGGGACTTTTAATGTTGGTGTTCAAGCCAGAAATGACCCATTTGAAAAAATCAAATGAAGAAATCAGAAAAGAATTTAAAAATCAGCCGAAACTCAGCAGAGATGAAATTGTAACATTGATTATCTTTATTGTAACAGTGCTGACATGGATCTTCTCGGCACAGTTAAAGAAACTGCTTGGAATTGATCTTCCAATCGCATTACCGATTACATTTACTTCTATGCTGTTCTTCTTCCCGGGAGTTAGTACGATTAAGTACAAAGAGATTGAAAAATCTATGTCATGGAGCAGTATCATTCTTGTTCTTTCAGGTGTATCACTTGGAATGGTTCTGTATGATTCGGGCGTTGCAAACTGGATTGCATTAGGATTGTTAGGACGTATCGAAAATTTAAGTCCGATTCTTATGGTATTTGTTGTTGTGCTTAGTGTATCTATTATGAATATTACTCTTTCAAGCGCAACGGTATCAGCAAGTATTGTTATACCAATTATTATTGGACTAGCAATGAACATTGGTGTGCATACGATGGCACTTGCATTTCCAGCAGCATTGGCATCTTCACTGGCGTTCATTTTGATTACATCAACGCCAACAAATGTTATTGCCTATTCAGCGGGATACTTTTCAATCAAGGATTTTGCTAAAGTCGGAGTTATTATGACTGTGTTTTCCTGTATCGTTGTAGCAGTCGTAATGTACGGCGTTGGTTTGATGACAGGATTGTATTAGGAGGAAAGAAAGGAAAAGGAATCATATCGTATGGTATGGTTCTTTTTTGGTTGCATAAACCTGGCAAAACTGCATCCGTGCTTGCACGAGATGCAATTTGCAGGTGTAAGTGCAGTAAGATCATCGAGCATTAGGTGAGAGAATTAAGTATAACAGCGAGTAGGCATCAGTTAGTTCAAGCGAAAAAAGCTAATTCGACTGGTGTTGCACAATGCGCGAATCAAAGAGGGGAAATCATTGCAGGCAGAGGGATTAAATATATAATTTAAATTAGTAGAAAAAGGATTGGAATCCAATCAGAATCAATTCACGATCAAAGGAGGAATTAACATGAAAATTGCAGTGATCAATGAAGTAAGTGCTTCGCTTAGAATGAGGATATTGTGAAAGCATTGCATAAGACAACAGACGCAGAGATTCTGAATGTAGGAATGAAGACTCCGGAGCAGATGCCTTCTCTTACTTACATCCATACCAGTTATATGGCAGCAATTCTTCTGAATACAGGAAGTTGTGATTTTGTTGTTGGTGGATGTGGAACTGGTCAGGGCTTCTTAAATGGTGTGTTACAGTTTCCGGGGATTGTGTGTGGACTGATCGTGGAACCGCTTGATGGATGGCTGTTTTCCCAGATCAATGGAGGAAACTGTGTATCACTTCCGCTGAACAAGGGATATGGCTGGGCAGCGAATGTGAATCTGGAGTATACATTGAGAAGCTTTTCAAAGATCCGGCTGGGGCAGGATATCCGAGAGAGAGAGCTGAGAGTCAGGGGCAGAGCCGTAAAAAGCTGGCAGAGATCTCTAAGATGACACACAAGGACCTGATACAAATTCTGTTAGATACAGATTCAGAGATCTTGAAAGCAATTGCCGGAACAGACAGTTTTATGGAAGTTTTGGAACATGGCGGAGATGGTGCGAAAGATGTATTAGAGTACTTAAAACAGTTTAGATAATATTTTGCTGTGTTGCTTTGAGCTTTGAGTAGAAATGGAGGAAAGAATCAGTATGGATAAATTTATAGAAAAATTCAGTCTGGAAGGAAAAAAAGCAATTGTAACAGGAGGAGCAAAAGGTCTATGCAATGGAATGGCACAAGCGTTGCATGATGCGGGAGCAGAGGTGGTTCTTTTGGATATTCTGGATATTGTGGAGGATTCTGCGAAGGAAATGGCAAAGGAAGGAGCAATGGTTCATGCAGTAAAAGGAGATTTGTCAGACACGGACTCGTTGGAATCTGTTTATAATCAGTGTTTAGAAAACTTGGAGGACGTGTAGATATTCTTCTGAATGGAGCCGGAATTCAGTATCGTGCGCCTGCTGTTGACTTTCCACATGACCGCTGGGAAAAAATAGTAGCAATTAATATGAATGCAGTATTCTACTTATCACAACTTGCAGGCAAAACCATGATTGAACAGAAATATGGAAAAATTATCAATATAGCTTCGATGACAGCGTTTTTTGCAAGTGTCCTTATTCCGGCATATAGTGCAAGTAAAGGTGGCGTTGCACAGATTACCAAAGCATTGTCCAACGAATGGTCCAGTCATGGCGTGAATGTAAATGCTATTGCGCCTGGATATATGGCAACAGAGCTTACAGCTAATATGAAAGAGGTGAATCCGAAGCAGTATGAGGAGATTACAGGAAGAATTCCTATGGGGCGTTGGGGAAATCCAGAAGATCTCCAGGGACTTGTTGTATTTCTGGCATCTGATGCATCAGCGTATATCTCAGGTGCTGTAGTCCCAGTAGATGGCGGATTTACGGGTAAATAGCAGAGAATTGCAGAAACAGGAAAACGAAAAGAAGAACTTTTCAACAAGAATATGAAGAAAGAGATTAATAGATAAATCGGAAGAGAGGATATGAACATGAGACTGGAAAATAAAGTAGCAATTGTTACAGGAGCAGGAAGAGGACTTGGTCGTGGAATCGCATTGAAGCTTGCAACAGAAGGAGCAAAGGTGGTTGTAGCAGACATGGCACCGGCAGATGAGACTGTGGCACTGATTGAAAAATCTGGTGGAATAGCAAGTGCATTTACTGTAAATGTTTCTAGACAGGAAGAAGTACAAGCGATGGTCAAGTATGCGATTGATACATATGGAACATTGGACATTATGGTTAATAATGCCGGAATTAACCGGGACGGAATGCTTCACAAGATGCCAGTAGAAAACTGGCAGCTTGTAATTGATGTAGATTTGACAGGTGCGTTCTTTGGAACGCAGGAAGCAATCAAGTACATGAGACAAAAAGGATATGGGCGTGTAATCAACATCTCTTCTGGTAGCTGGTTGGGAAATATAGGACAGGCAAACTATGCAGCAGCAAAAGCTGGTGTTGTAGGACTTACAAAGACTGCAGCAAGAGAAAATGCAAGAAAAGGAATCACCTGTAATGCAATTTGTCCGGGATTTATTGAGACAGATATGACCTTGAAATTGAAAGAAGTAAATGACGGAGCAGCCTGGGAAAGTATGATGCAGAGAATCCCGATGGGCTATGCAGGAAAAGCAGCAGATGTTGGCAATATGGTTGCATTTCTTGCATCTGATGAAGCTTCTTACATTACATCTGAAGTGATTAATGTAGGTGGAGGTATGATTGTGTAAAGAGGTAAGAATGAGGTGATATACAGTTATGGTAAAAGGAAAAGATGTGTGGGGAACATGGCTTCAGAGGACGAGACATAGGAAGAAACTGGAACAATCCGGGAATTCGTA
>ENA-OQMZ01001098-OQMZ01001098.1-human-gut-metagenome-genome-assembly--contig:-NODE-1098-length-10250-cov-2.885212_pt1 | contig 10250 bp, 11 predicted proteins | sample MGYA00242621_ERZ504862 | MGnify/ENA primary metagenome ERZ504862 (study PRJEB26092, sample SAMD00036393) | human gut metagenome | host: Homo sapiens | study: EMG produced TPA metagenomics assembly of... | reverse complement strand
CGCGGATCTTGTCGTACTCCGCGCCCTTGGCCGTGGCCATGACGACCGGGATGGTGCGCAGCTCCGCCGACGCCTTCATGCGCTGCAGCAGCTCGATGCCGTCCACGCCGGGCATGGCGATGTCCATCAGCACCACATCCGGCTTTTCCTCGGCAGCCCGCCTCACGCAGGTCTCGCCATCGGTGGACGTGGAGACGACTTCGATGCGCCCGTGGGAATAATCGTTGAGGATCAGGCTCATCGCCTGGCAGATCATCGGATCGTCATCGATGACGCTGACCCGGATCGGCTTGGGCTCTAAGCCGGTGCCGCTTCCGGTCAGACCGCCGCGTTCGGGCTTTCCACCAGACACACTATTCCCGTTCTTCTCACTCACGCTAGCCATCTTAGCTGCGCCAAGGCAGTTGCACGTCGACATGGAACAGGTGCCGATCGTCCATCCCATACCGGCATTGCCCGTTGACCGAGTGCACGCGCGCTGCCAAACCAGGCAGTCCGGCCCCATGGGCCCGCTGCGTCTCGGTCGCATCCGTGGCGATCGGATTGCTGATATGGATATGTACGCCCGCCTGCGGCGTGGCGGAGACCTCCAACGACACCGGCGCTCCGGGCGCGTGCCGCCGCGCGTTCGTCAATCCCTCCTGGATCGCGCGGTAGGCCACCTTGCCGATTGACTCATCCATCACGCTCAGCTGCTGGATATCGATCCAGGTGTTGAGCGACGTGCCCGAGTTGCGCGTGTCCGCAATCAGCGCATCCAGCGATTCGCGGGTCAGCGACGTGTCGTCGGACGGGGCGAGCTGCTCCCATGCCTGGTGCGGGTTGCGCAGCATGTCGATGATCGAGTGGGCCTCGTCCAATGCCCGGCCGACTGCGACGGATGTCCTCGGCCTTATCCGCCAACGATTGCGCTTCGGGGGAGTCGCCGAGCTTGGCCGCCTCCGCCTTGAGCGCGCTGGCGTTCAGGGCCATCAGGGACAGGGGAATGCGCGAGGGTGTCGTGCGCTTCGGCTGCGATGGCGTCGGCGAGCTGCTGGTTGGTCAGGTCGGTCTGCAGGGTCGCGGCATGCGTGGTGGCCGCGCTGGCCACCGCATTCGCCGTGCGCAGGCGGGCGCGCGAACGGATATGCAGGCCGATGAGCGTAGCGATGGTCACGGAACACCAGTGAGGCCACCGTGGCGGTGATGATGACGGTCGGCTCCTCCACCAGCATCACCATCGGGGAGCCTGAATCGCCGCCGGTATGCGGTTGAGCGAAAATCAGATGCCAAATCGAGGCTTTGGGCTGTTGCAGGGCGTCGCGGAGCTGGGAGATGAGCGTCACGATGGTGCCGCCAACCGTGGCGCGGATGATCGTGTTCCGGTTTGAACGACGGGCGAGCAATGAGGTCATCGCCATCAGTGCGATGAGCGAGTCATACGGGAACACGACCACCAGCGCGCAGGCGATCCAGAACGTCGCCTCCGGGTATTCGCTGCGGGCCAAGAGCAGGAACTGCCGGGAATGCCAGCAAGGTGCAGAGGACCATCAGCGTGTATCCTGCGGAATCCTGCGCAAAATTCTGGGCGAAGAACGAGGTTTGCGCCATGCACATGAAACTGGCCAATGGCACCATAACGACCGAACACCATACGCGCGTAGTCACGGGCACCTCGTCCGTATCCGGTGTAGGAACCGGGGACCCCGTGCCGGGCATAGGGCGAGCGTCAGGCCGTGAGCCGGGTCGGAAACCGGGGTATGGCCCGGCGGCGCGTTGTGGGTTCGTCATGCTTTCCACTGTATGACCTGCATCCGGCCCCCGCCACTGGACATGCGGGCACCGTTATCACCTCCGTATTGCCCGAACAGGCAACGAACAATGACCGTTCGTCCACTAACGTCGCTGTTTCGCGGCCGGTAGCGTCGTGCTCACATCCCTATTTCGGGGAAGATACGAGAAGGAGCACATCATGTCCAACCACAACATCGCCCCGCAGCCGGTTCCCTCATCCCCACAGCAGTACCAGCACAACAGCCTCAGCCTCAGCCGCCGCAACCGCAACATCTGCATACCACCATCTGCGGCATCGCGGCCGTGGTGTTTGGCGCGTTGGGTTTGGTGCTGAGTTTTATTCCCATCGTCAACAATATCGCCGCAATCCTTGGCTTCATCGGCGTCATACTGGCGATTATCGCCATAGTGGGCACCTTCCGGGGCAAGAAACGCGGCAAGGTGCTGTCCATTGTGGCGGCGGTGCTGTCGGTGTTGGCCATTGTGATCACGCTGGCCATGCAGTCCGCTGCCAGCAAGGCCATTGACGATTCCATTAAGGAGTCCAAGGGCATCGACACGTCACAATCCTCATCATCAAAGTCCGCGGGCAAATCGTCTGATGCCTCCAAGAGCAAGGCATCCGAGCAGAAAGCGCAGGGCGAGCAGGATTTGGAAGGTGATATCGAAGGTGCCCACGTGAAAATAGTCTCCGCCGTGAAAAGCGTCAACGACTATAACGGCAAGCCCACCGCTCTGGTGACTTATGAATGGACGAACAACACGTCCAAGAACAACTCGTTCGCCACTTTGGCTCACCCGAACGTGTTCCAGAACGGCACCGAACTGGAGACGGCAGTATACTTCGATCAGCCTGAAGGCTATGACGCGAATTCGTATTTGGCCCAAACACAGCCCGGGACCGCGGCAACGGTGACGCTGGGCTATGTGCTGCAAGACGATTCGCCGATTACGGTGGATGTCACTGCGTTCCTATCAACGGATCAAGACACCAAGGTGACGCATACCTTCACGTTGCAGTGAATCGCGCGGCGGTCCAAGCTGCGATCGAATGTCAATCGAATCTCAAGTGCATGCCACGCGCATGGTGGAAACGCCCGTTACGCTTTGAGATGAGCAGAACGAGCCGATCGATCATATTCATGGAATGTTCAGCTTTGTTCCTCTAAGATTGGTACTGGAACAAACGCTAAAGGAGCGATTATGACATTCGGTCAGCAGCCCCAGAACAACGGGCAATACAACCCGCAATACAACACGCCTGATTACAACGCCGCCCAACAGTCTGGATATGGCCAGCAATACGCACAGTCCGGTTACGGCCAGAACTACTATGCCCAGCCGCAGGGCGCTCCCACCTACCAATACGTGCCGCAGGGTACTGGTGCCGGTGCGGGTGCGGCCACCATCAACACGACGATGACCTACAACTATGAGGAAGCCCGCCGAGTCTCAGTGACCAAGGTGTACGGCGAGATGACCATCGGCATCCTCGTCACCGCCGTGGTCGCCGTGCTCGGCCAGATCACTGGAGCCTACTACAGCTTCCTCATGGCCACCGGCATGGTGGGCCTCATCGGCCTGTGCGTGGTGCAGATTGCCCTGGCCGTGGTGCTCGGCATGCGCGTCACCAAGATGAAGTCGGCCACCGCGCGCGTCATGTTCTATGTGTACGCCGCATTGATGGGCTTCACCTTGAGCTCGATCTTCATGGTCTACGACCTCGGCTCGATCGGCGTGGCACTCGGTGTCACCGCCGCGTTCTTCTTTGCGCTGACCATGTTCGGCATGACTACCAAGTTCAACATGCTCAAGGCCGGCCCGATCCTGATGATCGGCCTGATTGTGCTCATCATCTCGCAGATCGTGCTCGCCTTCGTGCAGGTCGACGGCATGACCAAGATCGTCTGCGCCATCGGCTGATCCTGTTCGCCGGCATGACCATCTACGACGCGCAGTCCACGCGCGCGCTGCTGACCGAATACGAGGCCCAGGCCCGGAAATGGTCAAGAAGATCTCCATCCTGTGCGCCCTGAACCTGTACCTCGACTTCGTGAACATGTTCCTGTACATCCTGCAGCTGCTCGGCAACAGGGACTAGCCTCGACAGCCGATTGGCGAGCGGCATGTAGCCTGCCCGTCAAACGTCACAGCCCGACCACATTGTGGCCGGGCTTTTCATGTCTGTCACATTCGCACGTTAGGCTGGCTCCCCGTGAAAAGACAAGACTCGTAGGCATGCTGAGCCTGTTGTTGACCGCGCTGATCTGGGGTTTTGCGTTCGTGGCGCAGGTCCAGGGCATGGATTCGATGTCGCCGATGTTCTTCAACGCCGCGCGCTTCACGCTGGGAGCACTGTCTTTGGTGCCGATTCTGCTGTGGATGCGTGGCCGGGGGAGCGCGGATAAGGGCGATACAGCCGGGGCCGATGTCGTTGGGACCGAGGCATCCGTGGCCGTCTCCACAGATGCCGCATCGAACGGTGCATCCGACGTCGTTACCATCACCGGTGCCAAGCTGAATGCGAACAAGCCCGATTCGGCCGTGGCGCGATTGCTCGCCAACCCGGTGGTCATTTCCGTGATCTGCGGCATCGTGCTGTTCACCGCCAGCACCCTGCAGCAGTATGGCATTCTGTACGGCAAATCGGCCGGCCGTGCGGGATTCCTGACCGCCATGTACATCGTGATGGTGCCGTTGCTGGCCTTCGTGTTCCTGCGCCGGCGCATCGGCATGCTGGTGTTCGTGGCCGTGGCGCTGTCCATCGCCGGCTTCTATCTGCTGTGCATCACCGATGGTTTCGGTTCGATCGGCCTGGCGGATATCCTGCTCGTGTTCACGGCCGTGCTGTTCGCCGTGCATATTCTGGTGATCGATACTTTGGGCGGCACCGTGGACGCCATCAAGCTTTCATTCGGCCAGTTCTGCACCACCGCCGTGCTGAGCTGGGCGGGTTCGCTGATCGAAGGCTCGGTCGACTGGGCCGGCGCTGCTCATTCCTGGATTCCGATTCTGTACGCCGGCATCGGCTCGGTGGGCATCGCGTACACCTTGCAGGTGGTCGGCCAGCAATGGGTGCCACCGACGCGAGCCAGCCTGCTGATGAGCTCGAATCGTTCTTCTCGGCGGTAGGCGGTGCGTTGCTTCTCGGTGAAGTGATGACCCCGCGCGGCTACCTCGGCTGCGCCTCATCTTCCTCGGCACCCTACTGGCCCAAGCGCCGGCCAGGCTGCCGAAGTGGCCGCAACGGTGAATGAATCGGCCGCAGGCCGATTCCATAGCACCTCAGTCCGAGGTCTTAGGCGCTTCGCCCACTTGCGGCGCGCCGTTGATGTCGCGGTGGATGTTCTGCATCTGTACCTCGATGTTCTGCAATGAGCGCGCGCAGTCGAGCAGCGTCTGGGAATGCTCGGCGAGCTTGTTGTCCGGCAAATCGGTCTTGTAGCGCAGCGCATGCTCCAGCGACGCCCAATAATCCATGGCGATGGTGCGGAACTGCACCTCCACCGGCGTGTAATGCGCGCCCGAGGAGAGGAACACGGGCACCGCGTAGATTACGTGCAATGAACGATACCCGTTCTGTTTCGGGTTCTTGATGTAATCCTTGACGCGCAGCACCTGAATATCGGACTGCGACGACAGATAGTTGGACACGGAATACACGTCGTCGCGGTAATTACAGATCACGCGGATGCCGGCCACATCGAACAGATTGTCCTTAATCGAATTGACGCCGATCGGCAGACCCTTGCGCTCCAGTTTGCCGATGATCGAGCTCACCGACTTCAGACGGCGTTCCATATGATGTATCGGGTCATGGCTGAACCGCACCTGGAACTCGTCGTCGAGAATCTCCAGTTTGGTGCTGATCTCGTACATCGCGCCTTCATACACCTGCATGAGGTCAACGAATTCAACGACCTGTTCGGGAGTGAAGGTGCCTCCCGGAAGATCCAACGCTTTGAGACGGGCTTGCAGATCGGAGGTTTTGAGTCGGCTATGTCGGTCAAGTATCACGTCCACCAATATACTCGGCGGATTCCAGCCAATCTGGACGTTCGCGGGGAATCTTTCCAAGAACCCATAATTTGACATCGTGACAACCAATGGCATACGTGACCGGAGCATGACGAACCCCGTCGATAGAATCGGTCGTTATGAATGAAGACATGATGACCGAGGCGGAGCGCGCCTCGATTGCAGCCGATGGAACCGATGGTTTGCTGGGGAAACGCGGCAAGGGCGTGTTCCATATCCATACGCTCGGCTGCCAGATGAACGTGCACGATTCCGAGCGCATCGCCGGCGTGCTGGAGCCAATGGCTACGTGCCTGCAACCGAGGACCAGATCAATGACAATGACCTCGATTTGCTGGTGCTCAATACCTGTGCGGTACGCGAGAACGCAGCCGAACGCATGTATGGCACCATTGGCCGATTCAATCGCGTCAAACTGGTTCGGCCGAACCTGCAGATCGCCGTTGGCGGCTGCATGGCCCAGCTTGACCGCAAGAAGATCGCGGATACTGCGCCATGGGTTTCCGCGGTGTTCGGTACCAAGAACATCGAAGATCTGCCAAGCTGTTGGATCAGAATCGTGCGACCGGCAAGGCGCAGGTCCAGGTCACTGAACAATTGCGGCAGTTCCCGAGCCAGCTTCCCGCCGCCCGCGCCTCCCGCATCAGCTCGTGGGTGGCGATTTCCGTGGGCTGCAATAACACCTGCACGTTCTGTATTGTGCCCACCACGCGAGGCAAGGAAAAGGACCGCCGCCCCGGTGACATTCTTGATGAGATTCGCCAATGTGTGGCCGATGGTGCCAAGGAGGTTACGCTTCTCGGCCAGAACGTGAATTCGTTCGGTTATGGTATTGGCGATCGATACGCTTTCAGCAAGCTGTTGCGCGCCTGCGGCACCATCGACGGTCTCGAACGCGTGCGCTTCACCTCGCCGCACCCGGCCGCCTTCACCGACGACGTCATCGCCGCGATGGCCGAAACGCCGAACATCATGCACCAGCTGCACTTCCCGCTGCAGTCCGGCTCCGACCGCATCCTGCGCGCGATGCGCCGCTCCTACCGCTCCGCCAAGTTCCTCGACATACTGGGCCGCATCCGCGCCGCCATGCCCGACGCGCAGATCTCCACCGACATCATCGTCGGCTTCCCCGGCGAAACCGAAGAGGACTTCCAGCAGACCATGGACGTGGTGCGCCAGGCGCGCTTCTCCTCGGCGTTCACGTTCATCTACTCGCCACGCCCCGGCACGCCGGCCGCCGCAATGGAACAGATTCCGCGCGACGTGGTGCAGGACCGGTTCGACCGTCTGGTGGCGTTGCAGGAGCAGATCACCGAAGAGAACCTCGCCACATTCGAGGGCCGCGACGTCGAAGTGATGATCACCGGCAAACTCGGCAAGAAGGACACCGACACCCACCGTGTCACCGGCCGCGAGAAAACCGGCGTGCTGGTGCACATCGGCGTGCCTGAAGGCGAACCGGTACCTGAAATCGGCGATTTCGTCACGGCCACCGTCACACACGCCGGCCGCCATAATCTGCTTGCCGACCCGACGTGGCCGCCGGCCAGACCTATTCCGTGCGGCACTGAGGGCGTATATGACGCAACGAGTCGTCTCCATCGTCGGTCCCACCGCGTCCGGCAAGACGGGGTTGGGCATCGCCATCGCCCGGCGTCTGGCCGAAGCGGGGGAGCGGGCCGAAATCGTGAACGCGGACGCTACCAGATGTACCGTGCATGGATATCGCACCGCCAAACCCACCGCCGAGGAACAGGCGGCCGTGCCGCACCATCTCATCGACATCATCGACCCCGAAGACACGATGAGCGTGGCCCGATTCCAGCAGCTTGCGCGCGAGACCATCGCCGACCTGCAATCACGTGGCATCCGGCCGATTCTCGTCGGCGGCTCCGGCTTGTACGCCAGAGCGGCCATCGATGACATCACCTTCCCCGGCACCGATCCCGACGTACGCACACGTCTTGAGGAACGCGAGAAAACCGAGGGTGCCGGTGCTTTGTTCGACGAGTTGCGGGCCAAAGACCCCGAGGCCGCCGCGCGTATGGACCACGCAATCCACGCCGCACCATCCGTGCGCTGGAGGTCATCGAGCTTACCGGCAAACCGTATTCGGCCAGTCTGCCGCGCTACCGGTACGTGATTCCGTCCGTGCAGATCGGACTCGACCTGGACCGCCCGGATTTGGACCATCGCATCGATTTGCGCACCAAGCAGATGTATGACGATGGGTTCATCGAAGAAGTCGAACGGTTGCGCCCGCATCTGGGTGCCACCGCCGTACGTGCGCTCGGCTATCAGCAGATCATCGACCTGCTGGACGGCATCTGGGATGTGAACGACGCCTTCGCGGACATCGCACAGAAAACCAAGCGACTCGCCCGCAAACAGATGGGATGGTTCGGCCGTGACCCGCGCATCCACTGGCTGCAGGCCTGAACCCGAAACTGGTCGACAACGCGATGGCCATTATCGCGCACGCCGACGCCGGCGACTACGACCCGATCGACGCCCGAGCCGACGAATACACCCAGCATCATCTGGGCGATATCACGGCGTAGGAATCAGCCAAAGGCCGATGCAATCACCCGCAATCAGTGTGCAGGCCCCTGATTCCAGCCGGCGATCAAGAACACACGCGTCGGATTCGCCGGGCGTAGTATCGCGTCGAACATCGTCTCCAGTGCAGACGTGTCGCCCCGATATGCCGAGTGCTTGGCGGAGCGATACTCCTCGCGCGTCACTGAGCCCAGTCGAGATCCCAGCCGCGTCATGCGCCAAGCGTGAACCGAATATACGCAGCACCATCGCATTGCCGCCACGGAACGGATGCAGATAACCGAGCTCATCATAAATAGAAGCGAACGCGTGAACGAACACGTCGCGATCCAACGCATGCAGGTTGCGCTTGTCCGCCAACTCCATCGCGATGTTGTGCGCGCCGGTCTCAATGAGCCCAGCCGGGAAGAACGCCTCAGGATTCGCGGCTCGAGCCCGGTCGTTCGTCACCTCGCGTGTGGTGTTTGAGGTACGCAACTTGCCCGCATCCTCAAACACGCCTTCGAACAGCCCCTTATGAATGGCGGTCAGCTCATCCAAGTCGCCAGACGGATTCCATCGACGTTCCGCCAACAACACGGTACGTGCGAACACCGCATCCGCCCGATCCGTGGCATGATCATCCAGACTGCCGGCAGCCAGACGATCCTTTCCGGCAGGGTCGGCGGCGGCGCGCAGACGCATGGCAGTCTGTTCGTCCGCCACGTCGATGAGATGGGTCACGGGCTTCAAGCCGCGTTCGTAGGCAGCCGCGGCGCGCATCGTTGCCTCGCCCGGCGTCATCGCTTCCAGTGCGCAGTTCTTGAGTGCAAATGCGACTGCGCTCGCACGCTCTGCGGGTGTCATGCAACCCATGATAAGGCATATTCGCGCCCCAGCGGGGAATCGACTCAGACGAACGCGGCGAATCGGCTGTCGGGATTCGTCAATCGACCATATCGTCACGGTGTCGTCACCAACCATGCACCCCCGTACTAGTAGAATCAGACCCGATATGGCACGAACAGCATCCTCCAACAGCACCAAACCCCGTAAATCCAAAGACAACGGGTCTACCCATGATGGCGAAACCAAGGTCCAGCCCGAGCTTGACCTCGAACCTGAGCCGTTGTGGAAGAAGATCCTGCTCGCGATTCCGCGCGCGTTCGGCTCCGGCGTACGCGCCGTCACCGGCGTCGGCGAATACGATCCAGCCTACCGTCGTGACGGTTTGTGCTTCCTGCTGCTCGTGCTCGCCGTACTGTTCTGCGCGTCCGAATGGTTCCGCGTCAGCGGTCCATTCGGCCAGCTGCTTCACGCCATCGCGGCCGGTGTGCTTGGTCTGATGAGCGTCGTGCTGCCGGTGTTGCTCGCCGCCGTGGCCTTCCGACTCATGCGCAATTCCGGTAAAGGGTCCAATAACCCGCGTGTGGTCACCGGTTGGGTGCTGCTCATGTGTCGATTTGTTCGATCATCGACGTGGCGATCGCCGCCGACCACACCGGATTCGACATCACGATTCTGCAATCCGCCGGCGGCCTGTTCGGCTTCTTCCTCGGCTCACCGCTCGCCTGGGGCCTTTCCAACGTGTTCGCCATCATCATTTTCGTGGTCGTCGGCCTGTTCTCCTTGCTGATGATTACCGGCACCCACGTCACCGATTTGCCGGAGGATGCGCGCAAAATCGCCGCTAAAATCCAACGCAAACCGTATGTGCCGATGGGCCAGGAGACGGATGGGAGCGCCAGCCAGTTCCCCAACGAGGTCCGTGTGGGAGATACCACTCTCGCCTTTGCCGACGGTGTTCCCTCGCCATGACGCGACGATGACGGAAGCGACAACGATCAGCCGGCGATGCACGGCCCAGCCTGTTCGCACGACTGTTCGGCCGCAAATCCAAG
>ENA-OQMZ01001096-OQMZ01001096.1-human-gut-metagenome-genome-assembly--contig:-NODE-1096-length-10259-cov-2.104915_pt1 | contig 10259 bp, 14 predicted proteins | sample MGYA00242621_ERZ504862 | MGnify/ENA primary metagenome ERZ504862 (study PRJEB26092, sample SAMD00036393) | human gut metagenome | host: Homo sapiens | study: EMG produced TPA metagenomics assembly of... | reverse complement strand
CAATATGCAAAAGTGAATTTGTTTCACTTTTGCATATCAAAAGCACGTAGATACAAGAAAAAGCCGCTTACCTTTTCAGGTAAAACGGCCTTACGTTTGGTGGAGCATTCTCCACAGCACTCGAACCCAAAACCTCTTCACGGGAGATGGTTTTGGAATCATCCGTGAAGTTGAAATTGAGCACTACCCGGTCGTCAAAGACGTAGACCGAGTTGACAAAGGTATCAATGATTTGCCGCTGGTGTTCTGTACTGCTCACGTCACCCTTGCGGAATTTTTCAAACCAGAACCGCATCCATTCGCGGGTCAGGACGGGCTTTTTCAGCTCTTCTTCCAGAATGCTGGTATTCAGGGCTTCCTTCCGGGCTTCCAGTTCGTCCAGCCGCTGCTTGGTGGTCGGGGTTAGGATACCCTGTTCAATGGCTTCCAGAAGATTTGCCAGCCGCTTCTCCGTATCCCGGAGTTGGTCTTTCAGAACGGGCAGGCGGGTGTTCTCCTGCTGCTGGGCTTCCATAATCAAATCTATCAGCCGTTCGATGATTTCATCGCTGAAAATCACCTTAATGGCAGTCTCCACCACGAATCGTTCCAGAGGCTCTTTGCGGATGGCTTTCAGGTCGCAGTGCGCCTTGCCGTGGCGTTTGGCCTTGCCGCACTTGTAGTAATAGTAAGTGTTTCCCATGTGGCTTGTGCCGCTTTCGCCGCCCATGAGCGTACCGCACTTGCCACAGAACAGCTTGGTGGTCAGCAGATAGCTCACATCCTCTTTTGCAGGGCGACCGTGGGCAATCTTGTTCTGCTCAAAACGCTGCTGCACCCGGTTGAACAAGTCCTCGTCCACAATGGCGGGAATGCCGCCCGGTGTCACGATGTCCTTGTAGCGGTATTCACCGATGTAGCGGCGGTTCCGGAAAATCTGGAAGAAACTGTTCTTGACAAAGGGCTTACCGGTACGGGTGCGCAGACCGCGCTCGTTCAAAGATGCCGCGATTTTCTCGGCAGGCTCGCCGTTGGCGTACCGGGTGAAAATCTCCTGCACAATGGGAGCCGTTTCCGGGTCGATATGGTACAGTCTGTCCTCCTTGCCAATGGTGAATCCCAGCGGAACGATACCGCCGTTGTACTTGCACTGGAGGGCATTTTCGCGCTCACCGCGCGCTACTTTCATGGCAAGTTCGGCGGAATAGTATTCCGCCATGCCAATCAGCATACTCTCCACCATAATGCCTTCAGGCCCCTGCGAAATGGGTTCCATAGCGGACACCAGATGGACACCGTTCTTTTCCAGCTGGTACTTGTAGTTCACGGCATCGAACCGATTCCGGGCAAAGCGGTCGAGTTTCCAGACCAGAACCACATCGAAGATTTTCTTTGCGCTGTCCTTAATCATCCGCTGGAAGTCCGGGCGGTCATCCGTTTTGGCAGAGTAGGCACGGTCGATGTAGGTGCCGACCACGGTGATACCGTTCTTCTCGGCGTAGTCCTTGCAGTCGCGCAGCTGTCCTTCAATGGACGCTTCTCTCTGGCTGTCGGATGAATAGCGGGCGTAAATCACGGCGGTCATAGTTGCACCTCCTTGGCAGCGTGTTCGGGTTGCTTTATAGTATCGGGGCAAGCGCAGCTTGTCAACAATCTGCGAACAGATTGAAATGTGAAAATTGCGAAACGCAGCGAAAAAGGTGAGAGCAAGAACCGTCCCGTGGCCACAAATTTTCAATTCTTGAAAATATTGTGCCCATTCGGGACTGCACTTCTGCAACGCTCCCGCGTTTTTGAAGTGTTCTTGTTGGGGCGTGCCTGCCCCAAACCCTGCTGGAATGAGTACGGCAAACTGGAACTTGTCGGGGCGAGGCCCCTCCATCTGCTCTCGCAGACCGTTCGGTCACTTAAAAGCCCCACTGGGCTTTCATTGCTTCGCAAACGCGAATTTCACTTACTTAGATAATGGCAATGTCAATTTTCCTGATAATAAAAAATACAGCAGAAGTAAACCAACTATAATTAGAATACCGCCAACCACTTTAATGCCAATTCGATTAACCTTGTTATTTTTTATAATTTTATTTGCAAAAACCAATAGTAGCGCACCAACTACTATAATAAAAACAGATATTAACGGATACATGAGTTTTCTCCTTTCAAATTCCAATTTACTGGGTTAAGCCGAGTATACCACACTCCTCCATGAAAGAACACCCCGATATAGTGAAATTTTGCCGTTTTCCTGCGTACGTGCGTACACACTCCACAGGAATTCTAAGGGGCCTGCCCCTTAGCACACGGACTTTGGAACAAAGTCTAGTGTGTTACACATTGTCAGGCTCCCGGTACGCACGTACGCAGCGATTACCCCCAAACGCGCCATATAGGGGGACGATCAAGTTCGCACAAAGCGACCTTGATCCCGCAAAGCAAAAGGCAGGATACCACCGCCACGGTGATACCCTGCCTTTGTTCGTTTACCGCTCTGCGTACTCTCGCCGCAGAACCTCCGATAAACAAAAAACGTACCCGAACCCTTTCTCATAGAGAATCGGGTTCGAGTACGAACTGTATGGTGGAGAATTAGGGACTCGAACCCCAGACCCCCTGCGTGTGATGCAGGTGCTCTAACCAGCTGAGCTAATCCTCCATATTCGCTTGTGTTGTGCGCTCCGAACTGGAACGTGATTATTATAGCACGGCCTTTGCAGAAATGCAAGCCCTAATTTGAAATTATTTTACTTTTTTCGAAACACTTTCTCCGGCTGCAAAAATGGTGCGCTGACCGCCGGGCGTGCAACATTACCGCCGGGCAGCCGCATCGACTGCACCCTGCACAAAAAATGTGCGGCAGGCTGTTGCTCTTTGCCTGCAAATCGTGTATACTTGGGGCAGAAAGCCGTACAAAAGAAATCGAGGGATGAATATGACACTTCGCGGGATCATCACGCTGGTAATATTGGCTGTGCTGTTTGCGCTGGCTGTGTCTGGATCTCCAGACAGGGCGGCTGGAAGGGTGAAGGCTGCAACGGCAACTGCGCCTCCTGCCACAGCCATTGCGAGGACCCAGACGCCAAGAAAAAATAACCAAACAGGGCTGCTGCACGAAACACGGTGCAGCAGCCCTGTTTTATGGTTGCTTTTCACGGCTGTTTGCTCAGAACGCGCCGCGCTGGGCGGCGTAGACAGCGATGGTGCTCAAAAGATCCTGCAACGCCTTCTGGTAGGTGGTGCGGCCGATGTGCAGCTGCTCCAAGATCTCGTCCTCCGGGCGCTGCTCAAAAAAGCGCATCCGCAGCAGGTCTGCCCGCATGGGGTCGTGCACCTGATAATAGTCGAGGCCCTCATCAATGGCGCTTTGCCAGCGGCGGTTTTCCGGCGTGCGCGCCCAGTGCCGCTCGCCGTACTTGCGCAGGGCGTTCCGGGTCACATCGCGCTGCTCCGGTGTCACTGGCGCTTCCCCCTTTTGGGCAGCTCCAGCGTTGCACTGCGCGAGAACCGGTTCTCGGCATCGAAAAGCAGGCGTCCCGCTCGGCCATCGTCAGGCCCAGCATGGTGGAAAGCCGCTCGGCCTCGTCCAGCTTGAACTGGGTCTCGCCCAGCAGCTTGTGCCGCAGGGTGTTGCTGCTGATGTGCAGCACACTGGCCACATATTGCAGCTTGTAGCCGCTGTCCTGAATGTAGGTGTAGATCAGATTCGTGTTTGCCATGGCTTCGCTCCTTTTTTGTAGTTCGCTGTGTTTGAAACAATCATTGGTTGTATTATACTCCGTTGTTGATTATCTGTCAACCTATTATTTCCAAAACGCGCTGTAATTGTTGATTTTCAGGAAATTTTCTGCTATACTCAAGGCAGAACACTGTATCGTACACCACAACACATAGTTTTCAGGAGAACTGTCATGTCTGATTTGTCCACCCGTGTCCGTCTGCGCCGGGAGCAGCTGGGTCTTTCGCAGGAGGAGCTTGCCCGGCGCATGGGCTACCGCTCCCGTTCCTCCATCACCAAGCTGGAAAAAGGCATCAACGACCTGCCCCAGTCCAAAGTGGAGGAACTGGCGCAGGCGCTGGAGACCACTCCCGCCGCTCTGCTGGGGCTGGACGTACCCTGCGCCTGTCCCCCGGGCTTTGAGCCGCTGCCCACCATGGTGCAGGTGCCGCTGATCGGCTCCATCGCCTGCGGCACCCCCATCACCGCTGAGCAGAACATTGAATGCTATATCGGGGTGCCCGCCGCGTGGCACGCGGATTTTGCCCTGACCTGCCACGGTGACAGCATGTCTCCCACGATATGCAACGGAGACATCGTATGCATCCGCTGCCAGCCCGAGGTGGAGCAGGGCGAGATCGCCGCCGTGCGGGTGGGCGAGGAAGCCACCCTCAAGCACTTCCACCGGCAGGGCGATGCCGTGATGCTGCTGGCCGATAACGCCGCCGTCTGCCGCCCATGTTCTACGCCGGAGAGCAGCTTTCGGAGCTGCACATCGAGGGCAAGGCCGTGGGGCTTTGCCGCGGCCTATAAGATAAGGAAAGAAAGGAGCAGCCTGTGTTCGGCAAAAAGAAAATGTCCCCTCCTACGACCCCGCCGCCCAGAAGCCGGTACTGCGGTGCAGCATCTGCACCGGGGAGCAGGTGGCCGGGTTTCAGGATCTGCACACCGGCCATTTTACCGAGGTGCAGCTGATCCGCAGCCCGCAGGAATTGCAGGCCTTCCGCAGCCGGTACGGCATCCCCGCCGACTGCCCCATTGAAAAGATCTATTGAGCAAGGAGTTCATCATGCAGCAGGCACCCGAAGCCATGACCCTGAAGGTCATTGCCCATATCCATACCGCCTTTCCCACCAAGTTCGGCATCCCGCGCCAGAGCGGGCTGGTAGAGGAGCTGCGGGGCGAGATCGTTTTCACCCCGGAATACCGCAACCCCGACGCCTGCGCGGGCTGGAGGATTTCAGTCATATCTGGCTGGTGTGGCAGTTTTCCGGCGCAGTGCGGGAAAGCTGGTCTCCCACCGTGCGCCCGCCGCGCTTGGCGGCAACACCCGGGTGGGCGTGTTTGCCACCCGGTCGCCCTTCCGGCCGAACCCTCTGGGGCTTTCCAGCGTAAAGCTGGAGGCCATTGAGCAGCGCCCGGACGTGGGGCCGGTGCTCATCGTGCGCGGTGCCGACCTGATGGACGGCACCCCCATCTACGATATCAAGCCCTACATCCCCTATGCGGACTGCCACCCGGACGCCGCCGAGGCTTTACCGGGCAGACCCGCACCCACCATCTAGAAGTCTCCTGCCCGGAGACGCTGTGGCAAACCGTACCGGAGGCCGACCGCGCCGCTTTGCAGGGCGTGCTGGCCAGTGACCCCCGCCCCTCCTACCAGCACGACCCGCAGCGGGTGTACGGCATGGAGTTTGCCGGGCTGGAGGTGCATTTTACCGTGGACGGTGCTCAGCTCACCGTGCGGGATATCACCCTGTTATAAAAGGAGCCGTTCATGGAACTGCGGACTGTCAATACCTTTTTGCACATCGCCGAGCTGCACAGCTTTTCCCGCACCGCGCGGCAGCTGGGCTACTCGCAGTCGGCGGTGTCCTCCCAAATCGCACAGCTGGAAGCCGAACTGGGTACCCCGCTGTTTGACCGCGTGGGCAAAACGGTGCGCCTGACCGATGCCGGGCAGACCTTTTTAGCTACGCCCGCACCCTGCTGGAAACTGCCCAGCAGGCACAGGCCGCCTTGCAGCCCGCCCAGCAGGTGCGGGGCAGTCTGCGCATCGCGCTGGCGGATTCCGTGTGCAGCACCTTTTTGCCGGAGCTGTTGCAGCGCTACCATGCCCGCTGCCCGCAGGTGGAGCTGGTGCTGCACACCGCTTCCACGGACGAGATGCTGCAATTGCTGAGCACCAATCAGGTAGACCTTGTCTACACGCTGGATCAGCCCTTTTGCAGCCTGCACTGGTGCTGGCGGCAGATGTACCAGAGCCGGTGTGCTTCATTGCATCGCCGCAGCATCCGCTGGCGCAGGAAAGCGTGCTCCCGCTGGACATTCTGCCCCGGCAGGAGTTTCTGCTCACCGAGCGGGGCATGAGCTACCGGGACGCACTGGACCAGTGCATGGCGGCGCAGGCCTTGCCATCCACCCCTATCTGGAGCTGGGCAGCGCCGCGCTGCTGTGCCAGATGGTGGAGCAGGGCATGGGGCTTTCCTTTTTGCCGGAGTACATCGTGCGCAGCGCGCTGGCCGAAGGGCGTCTGGCGCGGCTGAACGTACCGGACTGCACCGTCATGATGCACCGGCAGCTGTTCTACCACCGGGATAAATGGGTGACCCCGCAGATGAACGTATTCATCGAGCTGGTGCGGCAGGGCGCACAGACAAAATGATTGGGAATGCCCGCTGCGTTGCTTTGGGCATATTCAGCGGAAAAATTATTTTTATTTCGGGGTTCAGAAACGCCTGTGGGCGTTTCTGAACCCCATTTTACGGGAGGGTTTCCATAAACGAAAGACCGCCGAAGGTTTCCCTTCGGCGGTCTTTCGTATGATAGGAGGATCAAAAATGATCTTTGCTAAGTCTTAGTTCAGGATGGTCTGCTCGGTCTCAATGTCGAACAGGTGCACCTTATGGGGATCGAATGCAACGCGGACGGTGTCTCCGTTGCGAGCCTTGGAGGTGGGAGCAACACGAGCAGTCATCTTGTTGCCCTTGTACTCCAGGTACAGGTAGATCTCAGCGCCCATCATTTCGGAAACATCGACCTTAGCATCCAGCTGGCAGTCGGTGTGCTTTGCCATAAACTCGGGCTCGTCGTCGATATCCTCGGGACGGATGCCCATCTTGATCTTCTTGCCAACGTAGGAATCCAGCTTGCCGTCGGCGGTCTTTTCCTTGGGCAGGGGGATTACGTCGCCGCCCAAGTCAACACCGTACAACTCGCCCTTCTTGATCAGGGTGCCGTCCAGGAAGTTCATCTGGGGGCTGCCGATGAAGCCTGCAACGAACATATTGCAGGGCATATCGTACAGGTTCTGCGGGGTATCGACCTGCTGGATGATGCCGTCCTTCATAACAACGATACGGTCGCCCATGGTCATAGCCTCGGTCTGGTCGTGGGTAACGTAGATGAAGGTGGTAGCCAGCTTCTTGTGCAGCTTGATGATCTCGGTGCGCATGGAGGTACGCAGCTTAGCATCCAGGTTGGACAGAGGCTCGTCCAGCAGGAAGACTGCCGGGTTACGAACCATTGCACGGCCCAGAGCAACACGCTGACGCTGACCACCGGACAGAGCCTTGGGCTTGCGGTCCAGCAGGTGCTCGATCTCCAGGATCTTAGCAGCCTCGTGCACGCGCTTATCGATCTCGTCCTTCGGGGTCTTGCGCAGTTCCAGACCGAAAGCGATGTTCTTGTAAACGGTCATGTGGGGGTACAGAGCGTAGCTCTGGAACACCATTGCGATATCACGATCCTTCGGGGGAACGTCGTTGATCAGACGGCCGCCGATGTACATTTCGCCCTTGGAGATCTCCTCCAGACCGGCGATCATGCGCAGGGTGGTGGACTTGCCGCAGCCAGAGGGGCCGACGAAGATGATGAATTCCTTATCCTGGATCTCCAGGTTAAAGTCGGTAACAGCGGGAGCGGTAGCACCCGGATAGATCTTATAGATGTGCTGGCAGCTGATCGAAGCCATAGTCGTTTGCCTCCATAATTTTTAAGGTTCCCACGCTCTTGACGGCGTGTTCATTCGTTGGTACTATAATAACAGATAATTTTGTGATATAAAATAGCATTTTATTGATTAGAGGTGTCAGATATTGCTTTTTGACTGGAACACCATCGCTTTTCCCGCTTCCGTGCAGGATCTGCAGCTGTCTGCCCCCCTCACCCTCTCCGGCGAAGGACTGTGGGTGTGCCTTGTGTCCAGCGGCCAGTGCTCTGCATCCGTACCTGCTGCCGGGCCGCTGCCGTTGGGTGCAGCGCTCATTTTGCCGCCGCAGTCCGTGCCTGCCGGGCACCTGATCCTGAGCCGTGCCCCGCTGGCCCTTGTGCCGGAAAGCATCTGCCATCTGCTCTGCGTCCAGCTTACCGGGCAGGCGGCTTCCCAGTTTCTGGCCGGGCTGCACGAACTGCCCTTCCTTGCCAAGGGCGGTTCCTGCCCGGCCGCTGCCGACTGATGGACCGCCTTGCTGACGGAAAAGGCCGCCCACAGCCGTGCCCCGCAGCCAGTTGGCTACGCACTGCTGTGTGAGCTGGCCGATGCCGACAGTGCCGCGTCCGCCCTGCCGCCGCTGGTGCAGGCCGCCATTGAGGACATCCGCGCAAACTACGCGGGCCTTTACGGCGTGGAGGAGCTGAGCGAACGGCTGGGCGTGTCCAAGAGCCATCTGGTGCGCACCTTTACCGCAGCCATTGGCGTGCCGCCGGGCAAATACCTCACCACGGTGCGCGTTGAAGCAGCCCAGCGGCTGCTGCTCCACCGGGAGTACACACTGGACGTGGTAGCCAGCCTGTGCGGCTTTTCCGGTGCCAACTACCTGTGCCGGGTGTTCAAAAAAGAAACCGGCCAATCCCCCGCACAGTGGCGGGCAATGGCCGGTCACGCCGCGCAGAGTGGGCTTTCGCCCGAGGAATCTCTGCGCGAACAGGAGCTTTATATTTAAGGGCTATGCGGTCTGCTTTTTACCGCGCAGCAGCAAAAACAGGGTCAGCACTGCGGTGAGCAGTTCCGATGCCGGGAACGCTGCCCACACACCATTCATGCCAAACAGGCGGCTCAGCACCAGCGAGCAGGCCACGATGGCCACCATGCCGCGGCAGACTGGAGGTGACGGAGGCTTCCACCGGGCGGTTGGTCGCACTCAGATAGCCCGCCGCCACGATGTTGAACCCGGCAAAGAAGTAGCCCACAAAGTACAGCCTCATGCCCATGTGGGCAAACTGCGCCATCCGGGCGGAGCTTTCGCTGTTGAACACGTCAACCAGTGCATCGGTAGCACCAAAGATGATGCCGTACAGCACCGCTGCCAGCACCAGTGCGGTGCAGCTGCCCAGGATGAGCAGCTTTCTGGCACCGGCCTTGTCGCTTTTTCCGTAGCACTCGCTCACCAGCGGCTGTGCGCCCTGTGCTACACCATTGAAGATGGCCGTTGCCACCAGCGCAAAGTTCGCCACCACGCCATAGGCCGCCACCGCCACATTGCCCGCCAGACCCAGCAGCAGGAAGTTGAATACGGTGGTGGTAACGCCGGAGGACATCTCACCCACAAAGCCGGAGATGCCAAGCTGGCAGCTCTGGCCCAGCAGCCTTGCCGAGGGGCGCTGGCGCACGAACTGCACGCTGTTCTCCTTTTTAAAGAAGTGGCGGCTGCAGATGGAAATGCTGATGATGGGAGACACGGCGGTGGCCAGCGCCGCACCGGCCAGCCCCAGACCCATGGGAAACATGAAAATATAGTCGAACACCACATTGAACAGGCTGCTGCTCAGGGTAGCCACCATGGCAAGGGGAGGGGTCGCCGTCGTTGCGCACAAAGGCCGACACGATATAGTTGCACATGAAGAAGGGCGTGAACATAAGGAAGATGCGGGCATACGGGATGCCCAGCGCCATGATCCCCGCGTCACCGCCCATCAGCCGCAGAAGGCCGCCGGGCGCAAAAATGCCTACCAGCAGGAACGGCACGCTGAGCACACAGGCGCAGAAGATGGCATTGGAAAAATAGCGCTGGCAGCGCTCGTCTCCCTGCGCCTTGAGGATGGCGTAGCGGGTGGCCGCGCCAAGGCCGACCATGGAGCCGACGGCAAAGATGAAGTTGTAGACCGGCAGGCAGAGGTTGAGCAGGGTCACGCCGTCGGTACCCGCCGCCTGCGAGATGAAATAGGTATCGGCCAGAATGTAGCACGAGGTGCCCAGCAGGCCGAAGATATTCTGTGATACATATTTAAAAAACTGTTTTGTCAGGTTCATCCAAGTTCCCTTTCATGGCATTTTTTACGCATACCGGCATATTTTAGCACACCCCAAAATGCAAGTCAACACAAAAAACGCCCTGTACCGCGCAAAAAAGCATTGACAGCCCGGGCTCTGGCCCTTACACTGGGAGCGGTCACAAAATCATCCCCCTCGCCGGGGGAAGTCTTTTATTACCAGCATCTTAATTTGGGAGGTTCTCTATGTCCGGCAGCACACTGTTTTCCATTGGCGAAGCACTCATCGATATGATCCCGTCCAGGGTGGGCTGTTCTTTTGACGAGGTTCCCTCGTTCAGCCCGCGCACTGGCGGCG
>ENA-OQMZ01001095-OQMZ01001095.1-human-gut-metagenome-genome-assembly--contig:-NODE-1095-length-10261-cov-1.343694_pt1 | contig 10261 bp, 9 predicted proteins | sample MGYA00242621_ERZ504862 | MGnify/ENA primary metagenome ERZ504862 (study PRJEB26092, sample SAMD00036393) | human gut metagenome | host: Homo sapiens | study: EMG produced TPA metagenomics assembly of... | reverse complement strand
AGAGAAAAAAGAATTAAGTTTGTGGAGGCAAGGAAAGACAATAACCTTAAGCTCATAAAAGAAGAGTTCAAATCGAATACAGATGCTTCATTCTTAGGGTTTGCGCGTAAAGAAATAATGTCTTCTCAGCTAAAAGACAGCACAAAGCGTAACCATTTAACGACAATATCCCTTTTACAATCGTTCAAACCGACAATTGAGTTTGAAGACTTAACCTATAATTTCGTTACAGATTTTGAAAAAATTTCTTTATGATTCCGACTATCAAACAAATACAGTAGCTAAACACATGAAGCATTTGAAATCTTTTGTTAATGCTGCAATTAATAAAGGATACATTGATCCCAATAACTATGCCTTCAGAAGATATAAAATTAAAATGAAGGAAGGAAAACATGTTTTTTATTACCGGAAGAAATGAAAAAAATTGGAAGAAGTGTCTTTGACAGGAAGAAATAGTTGTCTGGAACATACTCTTGATGCATTTTTATTTTGCTGCTATACGGGATTGCGGTATTCTGATTTTGTGAATTTGAATGAGAAAATATCGTAAAAATGGATGGAAAATTATGGCTAATCTTTGACTCTGTCAAAACAGGTACAGAAGTGAAATTGCCTTTAAACTTGCTGTTTGAAGGTAAGGCTTTAACTTTATTACAAAAATACCAGGGAAAATGGAGTTCGTTTTTTTCAATTAAAAATAACTCAAGTGTAAATAAAGAGCTGATACGAATTGGCAAATTAGCAAAAATAAGCAAACACTTTTCATTCCATTCTGCAAGGCATACTAATGCTACTTTATTGATATATAAAGGTGCTAATATAACAACCGTGCAAAAATTATTAGGACATAAAAACCTTGCTACAACACAAATTTATGGAGAAGTTATGGGAAGTACAATTATACGAGACTTGAAAAAATGTCAAAAAGATAAATTAACTCTATTGTCTATACATTATCTCTTATAAAGATGAAGAAGAATCATTTTCAAAAGTGAATATAGCCTTATCTTCTTAATAAAGTTTATCGTTTTGTGAACATGATAATTTTTTGTTGTGATTGCAATACGATAAACTAAAAGAAATAAAATGTGACAATATTTCCATCTCAGCCTAACCGGGTAGAAAATAGGTATCAAGGTTATTGAATTTCTGCAAAATTCATTATATGTGTATCATATAATATGCGCATATAAAATTCTATATCAGAAAATGATAATAATAGTTTGCTAATTTACTTCATGTCCTACTATCTTCTTTTGTAATCTAAAGTGCAAACAATTCTTTGGAAGTTTTGAAATATTTAAAAAGTTGAGAAATATCAATCTTAGTACTTCAGGTATTTTATGAACAGAGTAACAACGAACAGGAATGCTGCAAGTCAATTCTTTTTTCAGTAGAAGAAAGGTAGAAAATTAATTATTATCATACTCTTTAAACGGCATTAAATCAAGGAAAACGAATAAGAGATTCAGTAATACATATGCTGGTTATCAATTATTTACATAAATAATTAGTTCCGCAAAGACTTTGGTAGTTTCCTTTATCGGAATGGCTACACAAGAAGTAGCTATAAAACAGACTGTTAATATCACTTTGAAGTCGGATGCCGAAGTGCTTGAAGAAGTGGTAGTAACAGGATATGGAGTTCAACGCAAAGCTTCATTTACTGGTGCTGCTGCTATTATTGGTGAAGATGTTATAGCCAAAAAATCTGATGCTAATTTTGTGAAAGCACTAGAAGGAGCTGTACCAGGCGTACAAATGAGCAACTCTACCAGTATGCCTGGTGTTTGGAGCGAGATTTATGTTCGTGGACGTGGTTCTTTGAATTCAGGCACTCAGCCATTATATGTAATAGATGGAATGCCTGTCAACTCTGAAACAGATGGTATGAGTACGACTACAAATAATAATTTTGATCCGATGGCCGCAATCAACCCTTCTGATATTGAAAGTGTTACAGTTCTAAAAGATGCTGCGGCTACAGCCATTTATGGTTCACGCGCAGCTAATGGCGTTATTGTAATCACTACTAAAAAAGGAAAAGAGGGAAAAATGAGCATCAACTTAGACATTAAACAAGGATTTGTTTCAATGGGAAATCATAATATGGATTACGCCAATGCTCAAGAATCTATGAATCTATTTGCTCACGGACGTTCTGTTGCTTATGGTAACACCTATGATGAGAGCTATGATTATTTGAAAAAAGTATATCAAGGTTATGGTTGGGATGGTGTTTCATCCTACGATTGGATGGATGCTATCACCCGTAAAGGATACTACCAAGACTACAATGTAAACCTCCAAGGACGTTCTGGTTCTACTGGTTATTATGTTAGTTTAGGTTATTTAGATACTGAAGGATTGATTATTGGTTCTGACATGAAACGTTATTCAGGACGTTTGAACCTAGACTCTAAGTTCAGTTGCTTTACTATCGGTGTCAACGCTTCATACAGTAATTCTACCCAAAACGGCTTTTCACAAGCTACAAGTGGCTCTATGTCCAGCGCTACTGTAGCAGCTATAAGTTCTATGAATCCTATGATGCCTTTCTATAATGAAGATGGAAGTTATGCCAATATCAGTAATTATAATCCTCTAGCTTTATATGATGAAAAAGCTGGTGAAATCAATGAAAACAATAATCAAACATTGAACTTCAACCCATATTTGCAGATTGATCTCGGAAAAGGTATTTATGCAAAAACTACCTTAGGTGTAAATATTGCTGATTTACGTCAATATCAATATTGGAGTGCATTATATAATCCACAAGCTGTTGATTATAATGGATTAGGTCAACAGTACAATTCTCGTTATACAACAATTACGTGGAACAATGTATTAGGTTGGAACTATACTTTTGACAAACACAATATTAACTTGTTATTAGGTCAAGAGATGCAACGAAAGAATTATTTCTATGAATATTATTCAGGCTCTGATTTCCCATTTGCAGCTGATGGAAAAACCGACCTTTCTACTGCTGGAACTCCTCAAGGATCGGAATATTATAAGAAAGAAGCTCGATTGGCATCATATTTTATGGATGCACACTACTCTTACGAGGATAAATATTATGTATCTGGTTCATTCCGCCGTGACGGTTCCTCTGTTTTCGGTTCAAATCATCGTTGGGGTAACTTTTGGTCTGTTGGTGGAAAATGGCGTGTAAGTGGAGAAGAATTTCTTAAAGATAATTCTATTATTACCAATGCCACTCTTCGGGCCTCTTACGGAACCGTAGGTAATCAAGATATCGATTGGTATGCAGCACGTGGTTTCTATTCTTCCGGATACAATTATAACGAAAAGCCTGGTATGACTCCCACTAGCATCTCTAATTCAGATTTGACATGGGAAACTTCAAAAAAATTTGATATAGGTTTTGATTTATCTTTAATTAATCGTATCCATCTTACTTTCGATTATTATAATGAAGAGACGAGTGACGCATTGTTTGAAGTACCATTGTCCATGACTACAGGTATGTCTACAGTATACCAAAATATTGGTGCAATCCGCAACCGTGGTATTGAAGCATCTATCAATGCATCTGTTATCAACAACAATAATCTTACATGGAATATTTATGCAAATATGACATGGAACAAAAATAAGATCATCAAACTATCTACAGATGAACCCATAGAATATACTTATCAAATTATTGAAGAAGGACGCCCCTATCGCCAATTCTATATGAAAGAATATGCAGGCGTTGACCGCGAAAATGGTAAACCATTATGGTATCTGAATGAAGAAGGCAACGAAACGACCTCCGACTACAATGCAGCAGCCAAACGTTATGTAGGCGATGCTGACCCCAAAGTTTTAGGTGGATTCGGTACAAATTTAAGTTGGAAAGGATTTGACTTTAACATGAACTTTACCTATAGATTAGGAGGAAAAGTTTTCGATTCCGGAGCTTCATTCACCGGATTTGGTATGGCCAATCGTACTCCGTTGAAAGACGTTGCATTAAATTCATGGACAGAAGAAATAAAGATGCCAAATATCCACAATATATTTATGGGAGATCCCAATAAAGCAACTCAAACTTCTTCTAGATTCTTATATAGCAGTAATTTCTTACGTATCAGTAACATGACCTTAGGTTACACTGTGCCCGTAAATCTAACAAAGAAAATATTCATTCAAAAATTACGAGCTATATATCCATTGATAATTTATATACATTTACATCCAATGATTTTGTTGGATATAATCCTGAAACCTATTCCAATGGTGTAATTGCGTGGCAATATCCAGTAACCCGTACATTCATCGGAGGTATTCAATTAAGTTTTTAAATAAGGTAAAATTTAATAAAGGAAAGATATGAAAAAATATATTTTAAATGCAATTGCCATTTTTACATTTGCAACAGGACTTTCCTCATGTGGTGACAGTTTTCTTGAAACTGACAACTATAAAGGAGTGGACCTAGAAGGAGGGCTCAACACTGTAACTAACGTTAGTACAGCATTAAATGGAACTTATTATCAATTATTTTATTATGCATTTGCTGGTAACTATGCTTTAGCTATTGGTGATATTCCTACAGATATTACTTATTGGAATACTAAAACCGGACATTTTGATGGTATTTATACCTATACTTTTACAGATACAGATACTTATTTAAAAAGTATTTGGGAAGTATGGTTATAAAACAGCTGATAATGCAGCACGTGTAATTCAAGCTTCTCAAGCACTATATAACAATGCAAGCGATGATGAAAAAACAGAACTTAATATGTATATGGCTGAAGCTTATGCTCTAAGAGGTTACGCACAATTATTGCTTACTAATATTTATGGGCACCAAATAAAAGTGAATGGACAAGATTTTTCTTCCGAACTAGGAATCGTCATAATTGACCAACCCAAAGAAGCATTGACTAAAATCAGCCGTTCTACTGTTGGCGAAAGCTATGAACCATCATCAATGACCTAAAAAATGCATTATCCCATTTTGAAGCAGCTGGTAAAGACAGAGGAGAACTCCAATATTTAGGAAAAGCTGCTACTAATGGTTTATTGGCCCGTACCTACCTATATTTAGAAAATTGGGATGAAGCAAGAAACTATGCAGAACAAGCACTAAAAACAGCGGGTATTACTACTTTAACCAACGATGCTAATGCATACAAAGCTCTTTATAATAGTGAAATATCAAATTCCGAAAGTATGTTTGCTTTAGCTATTACTAATACAACAAACTGGTCAGCTAATTCATATGGAACTTTGTGGTCTACATACAACTTTAGTCCTAGTCCTAAACTAATTTCAATGTATGCAACTAACGATTGCCGTAAAATTCTTATTGATGGAAGAGATAAAACTTCTACAGAATCTGAACCTGTTTACACAGGTGGTAAAATTGCTCACTTTTCGTCAGGTAACCCTGCTCGTGGAACTAATTATATTGTAAATGCTCCGGAAATGTATTTAATTAAGGCTGAAGCAAATGTACAATTAAACAAATTGAATGAAGCCAAAGAAGCTTTATTAGTAGTAGCCAAGCGTAATTTAGATATAAAATCAACAAACGATTTACCGAAGCGAAAAAGAAAATCTTATAGAGTTTTATAAAGACGAACGTGCTCGTGAGTTATTCCAAGAAGGTATGCGTCTATATGATTTGCGTCGCTGGAATGAAAGAGTCAGTGTATATGCCAACAGTGCTCCAGCCATCAAATTTACTTATACTAATTACGAAATATCAAATTTAGTATTTCCTATTCCTAGTGCAGAAATCAACGCTGGATTCGGAGTAACTCAGAACAATTGGACAAATACTCTTCCAAAATAAATAATCACATTTTTTATTTTGAAAGAAAAATGCTTTTCAAGGGATGCCCCCATACACAGGAGCATCCCTTGAAAACAAATATCGGGCATTCCTTATGCAAATACATTGTTTGTGCCAACAGACTTATCCATCAACATCTTCCATTCAATTTTATAAGAAAGAAGCGATTTCCCGCCAATCCCTCATATCAAAACCAGGTTTAAAAGGCAAGCTCTTCTCACCTTTTATATTATAATAAACATTTCCCATCCCTACGTTTTTTGCACCTTCAACGTCATTCTTCCAATTATCTCCAATCATTAAAGAAGTATGCAGCTCGGACTGCGTAGCCGACATGGCAAAATAAAAAATCTCCGGAAACGGTTTATGTACTCCTATATCCTCTGACAAAACTATTTTCTTAAAATATCCTTCCACACCGGCAGAACGCATCTTCTGCTCTTGCAATTCCCTAAATCCATTGGACAAAATATACAGATTATAAGCGGATGCCAAATATTCCAAAGCCTCTCTTGCATGAGGCATCAGTTTCTTCTTGTAAACTATATCATCAAAAAAATTATCCGAATAGGCTTTTACCAACGCTTTATCTGTAACTCCTACCTGCAACAACGGATAGGCAAATCTTTGCTCATTCAACTCATCTTTTGTAATCCTACCAGCACCATATTCATTCCACAACTCCTCATTCTTCCCGCTATACAAAGTATAAAAATGCGAAAAAGAACGAAAATAACGATCAAAATGATATTTATCATACATGTCTTGGAATGTATCACGAGCGTTTTCAGTAAAAGCCCATACCGTATCATCCAAATCAATAAATATACTTCTATACATACAACATAAAGCAGATTAAAAAAGGGTTGCGTCACTCACGGCACAACCCTTTCACAGAACAATAATTTAAATTCCTTATTTCACCTGAATAACAAGATAGCGTGATACGCTCCAGAATTCAGTAGGATTTGTAATCTTCAAAGTCAGCTGGCCTTTCGCATCTTTCACCAGTTCATATGAACCAGCCGGATGTGTAGTCAGCAATTCGGCGCGTTTAGAATACAACTTGATTTCCTTATCAGTACGAATATCAATCTGAGTAAAATAATCCTTATTAAAATCCGCACTTTTCAGGACATCACCTTTTTCAAGAATTTTCTGGTCCTTCAATTCAGATTTTGTACCAAAAACAAACCAGGCAGCATTCAAAGCTTTATCCTGGCTGGCTACAGTTGCAGCCTTCGCCTCATTTTCAGCGGTCAGTTCACTTACATTCTGGCTTAAACCGGCCACAGCATCATCCAGCTCAGCGATACGAATATTTTTTGAAGCCAATTCAGCCTGCAAAGTCTCAATCTGCTGCTGTTTAGCTTCCAACTCCTTCGTCAGGTTGGCTACAGCTTTCTTCAACTGAGCGGAATTATACTGACTATTCTTCAATTGCTTCTCCAGTTTCGCAATCTGCTCACGGTTTGACTGTAATTTTTCACTGATGAAGCGAATATCTTCTTTTATCTTATCAGCACTATTCTCACGAATAGAACCACTCTGTAAGTCTACACGATTCTCAGCTTCATTTATCTGACGAAAACCTTCCTGTACTTCATTGAAAGCACCCATGATATCGTCCAATTCAGCATTTCTGTTTGACAGTTCTACCATCAAAGAATCATTTTGAGCCTTCAAGGCATCTTTCTGAGCTCCATTACCACATGAAGTCAATAAAGCTACAGATAACAACGATAAAAATACTAGTTTTTTCATTTGCTTTACATTTTAAGTTTTATTCATTTTTAGTCCTCTTTCCCACCGAGTACGATTACGATTTCACCTCGCGGCTCGTTTTGAGTGAAATGCGCTATAACTTCAGTTAATGTGCCCCGAACACTTTCTTCGTGAATTTTTGAAATCTCACGACATACGGAAACAGGCCTTTCGGCACCGAAAAACTCGGCAAATTGAGCTAAGGTTTTCACCAAACGGTAGGGTGATTCATAAAATATCATCGTCCGTTTTTCTTCTTGCAAAGAGGTCAAACGGGTCACTCTTCCTTTTTTTTGTGGCAGGAATCCTTCAAAGCAGAAACGTTCATCAGGCAATCCCGACGCCACCAGCGCAGGTACAAAAGCAGTAGCTCCAGGCAAACATTGCACCTCAATGCCACTCTTCACACACTCACGCACTATTAAAAATCCGGGATCAGAAATACCAGGAGTTCCGGCATCAGATATTAAAGCAACAGTTTCGCCCGCTTTGATGCGATTCACAATACCTTCCACTGTTTTATGCTCATTAAACTTATGATGAGACTGCATGGCGTTTTTAATTTCAAAATGTTTCAAAAGAATACCCGAAGTACGCGTGTCTTCCGCCAATATCAAATCAGCCTCTTTCAACACACGGATGGCACGGAAGTCATATCCTCTAAATTTCCTACTGGAGTAGGTACGACATACAGTTTTCCCATAAAACAATTGCATTCTGTTATACTGGAACAAATGTAGAAAGAATTTAAATGCATAAAGTTAATTGTCCCAATTATTTAACAGATGTTGCACTTTTGTTTAACATTATATCTTTTATTAATAAATTTCCAAGTGAAAATAATCCTTTTTCGGGGTACAAGTCATACATTTGCACTCAGAATTAATCTAATTGTTATAACTAAATTATGGTAGTTTTTTCAGAAGACCACATCCAGGAAACACGTAGAAGAGGAAGAATAGAAGTAATATGCGGCTCAATGTTCTCAGGTAAAACCGAGGAACTAATCCGCCGTTTGAAAAGAGCGAAGTTTGCCCGTCAACGGGTTGAAATATTCAAACCGGCCATAGATACACGCTATTCGGAAGAAGAAGTTGTATCACATGACAGCAACTCTATTGCCTCCACCCCTATTGATTCTTCTGCCAGCATCTTGCTTTTCTCCTCAGACAAGGATGTAGTGGGTATAGACGAAGCGCAATTTTTTGACGAAGGTTTGGTTGATGTCTGCAACAAACTGGCTGACAACGGGATAAGAGTCATTGTCGCCGGATTGGACATGGATTTCAGGAGAGTTCCTTTCGGACCTATACCTGCCTTGCTGGCTATTGCAGACGAAGTAACCAAAGTTCATGCCATTTGTGTGAAATGTGGGAACTTGGCCTATGCCACCCACCGAATCACCAAAAGCGAAAAACGGGTCCTATTAGGGGAAAAGGCAGACTATGAGCTCTTTGCCGGACCTGCTATATGGAAGCTTTGAAAGAGGAAACTGAAAATAAATAACACACACTTTATGATACAGAAAAAAATAACATTCGATAGTTTTATCCGCGGAATATTGACAGCGATGGTCATTATCGGCATTCTATATCTGGTCAACCGACTCAGCGGAGTGCTGCTTCCTTTCTTCATAGCATGGCTGATAGCCTATCTTATCATCCGATGGTCATTTTCTTTCAGAACAAATTGCGTCTGAGGAACCGGGTAATCTCCATATTGGTTGTTTTGCTGGTATTACTGTCCATTATCACTTTAGCATTTGTAGGACTTGTACCACCAATCATTGAAGAATTCGGCAAACTGAAAGAATTGCTCACCGCCTATTTTATCGAAGGATCCAAGCAAGCAGCCATTCCCGCACAGTGGCCAATTTCATAAAAGAGCACATAGATATGTTGAAAATACACGAAGCGCTGAACGAAAGCAATTTTGCGAATACCATGCGTAATGTTCTTCCCCAAGTATGGGCATTGCTGACCCAATCTGTCAATATTGTATTCAGTGTATTCACCTCATTCATCATCCTGCTGTACACTTTCTTCATTCTATTAGATTATGAAGCCATTGCACGGGGATGGATAAAACTGATCCCTGCCAGACACCGTGAAATGACAGTACATATTGTCACGGATGTACAGGACGGCATGAACAAATATTTCCGCGGGCAGGCGTTTGTCGCTTTTTGTGTAGGGATTCTGTTCAGCATAGGGTTTCTTATTATTGATTTCCCGTTAGCCATCGGTTTCGGATTGTTTATCGGGCTTCTCAATATGGTTCCCTATCTTCAGCTTATCGCTTTTATTCCCACAGTCTTATTAGCCTTACTGAAGGCTGCGGATACAGGAGAGAATTTCTGGTGGATATTATTTTGCGCCTTCCTTGTGTTCTGCATCGTACAAATTATACAAGACGGTCTGATTGTACCGAAAGTTATGGGGAAAAATCACAGGATTGAATCCATCGCTATCATTTTATTATCCCTCTCCGTCTGGGGGGCATTAATGGGAATTGTAGGTATGATTATCGCTTTGCCTTGTACCAGCTTGATGCTTTCTTACTATCAAAGATACATACGAATAAAAGAAAAAGAATTTTCCGGAGGGATAGAACACACTGATTTTCAGCACAAAGAAGAATTCTAACGAAAAATAATTCAAAAAAATCAAG
>ENA-OQMZ01001094-OQMZ01001094.1-human-gut-metagenome-genome-assembly--contig:-NODE-1094-length-10262-cov-2.129847_pt1 | contig 10262 bp, 13 predicted proteins | sample MGYA00242621_ERZ504862 | MGnify/ENA primary metagenome ERZ504862 (study PRJEB26092, sample SAMD00036393) | human gut metagenome | host: Homo sapiens | study: EMG produced TPA metagenomics assembly of... | reverse complement strand
GTAAAACCTAATACAGATTGCATAAAATAAGAGCCGCTGTACAAAAAGTACACGCGGCTCTTTTGCGTGTACCCCCTCAGGCTCAACTGCCGTTCGCCAACTCCACCCAAAAAGCTCCCCCTTCGGGGGAGCTGGCATCGAGCAAAGCGAGATGCCTGAGAGGTTCGTGCCCAAACCCCACCCGTGAAAAGGCAATTCTGGAAAATCCGCAGATTTTCAGAAATTGCAAATTTAAAAAATATATTTTCCGCTGATTATGCGCTGAGCAACGCGGAGCGCATTCAAAATCGTGCTGCGCCCGGCAGGGGAAGGGCACAAAAAATGCTCCCCCTTGCGGGGGAGCAAATTCGGTACACAACGCCACGCTGTGCCGAAAAGAAAGGAGTGCAAAGTCAGTTTCCTTTTTGCCCTGACGGTTCAGCACCCAGCCTGCGGCAAACAGCAGCACGCCGCTGCAGGCCAGCACCGGCACGGGCCAGTTCAACTGGCCGGTCTGGGGCAGAACAGGCTTATCGGGGTTGGAAGGGGAGACCGGGTTATCCGGATTTTCGGGGCTTACGGGGTTGTCCGGGCTGTCGGGACTTACCGGGTTATCCGGTGTGCCGGGGCTCACCGGCGTATCCGGGGTGTCCGGCTGCTCCGGGAGATCGGGGGTGTCCGGTGTGTCGGGCGTATCCGGCGGCGTGTCAGGCACATCCGGGGTGTCGGGGGTGTCCGGCGTTTCCGGGATGGTAGCGCCTACCTTGGGGGTGGCGTCCACATCGTAGATCCAGTTGTCGCCATCGGGCATGGGGATGGACACAAGGAAGGGCTTGATGGCCTCGTAGCCGTGGGAGCTCGGTCTGCACGACCAAGTACAAGACCCTGCGGCAGCTTGGTAATGTTGGCATAGCCCTCTTCGTTCACGTCCTGCTGGGCGGCAATGGCGGGCACAGCGGGCAGGTACTTTACCAGCTGGTCTGCCAGCGTGCTGTCGGAAAGATCGCCCAGCACGACACCGCAGCCCGTAAAATCGCCGGTATAGTCAAAGTACAGGTTGCCGTTGGTGCGTTTGACGGAGGCCACCTGATACAGGGTCAGCTCGCCGCCGCGCAGGGGCACATCGTTGTGGGTGTCGTACAGACGGACATGGAGCGAGCCCAGACGCCCCAGCACAATGTTGGCACTGGTGGCAAACGCCGGCAGGGCGCAGCATACCACAAGGCACATAGCCAGCAGTACAGCCGCCAGACGATGACGCAGATCAATGCTTTTCATGTTCTTCACCTCTCGTTTTCTTAGGTTTGCGTGTGGAAAGCAGCATACCGATCAGCAAGATCAGCAGCATGGGCAGCGCCATAATGGGCGCAACAATAATGGGTTCAATTTTAAGCGCTTCGGCGGTAACACGGAGGTGCTTGTACTGATCCGGGGTCTCCACGCGGCGGCCGCGTACCAGCAGGCGATGGGTGTTGATGCCGTAGGGGGTGCAGGTCATCAAGGTGACGTAGTCCTTGCCTTCGGCGATCTTCAACTCATCGGTCTCGGTGGGCAGCACAATGGAAATTTTGTCCACCTCGTAGGTGAGCACCCGGTCCAGCACGGTGATGGTAAAGGTATCGCCCACTTCCAGCTGGTCGAGGTTGGTAAACAGCTTTGCGCTGGGCAGGCCGCGGTGCGCCGAGATGACCGCGTGGGTGGACGCGCCGCCCACCGGCAGGCTGGTGCCCTCCAAGTGCCTGCGGCGATCTGCAATACGCTGTCGCTGGTGCCGTGGTAGATGGGCAGCTCCACGCCGATTTTGGAAATGGTGATGTAACCCATAATGCCGGTGCCGGTAATATCCAGCGTGTCGTTGTAGCCGGAAAGCTGATCCGGGCGGTAAAGGGCGTTTTCGTTGGCGGCCACCTGTGCGTTAAAGGCATCGGCGGCGTCAAAGTAGGCGCTGTAATCCGCATCGGTCATTTTGTCCACGTCCTGCGCGTAGCTTGCCACCGCGCGGGACTGGTTGCGCTGGTTGACGTAATCGCTGATAGTGGGTATAACATCACGGATAGACCCACGAAAAAGACGAGGATCAATATAATGGTGCTTTTGTTCTTTTTCATGGGCTACTCCCTAACGTTATAGTTTCAGGATCAGAGCAGGGGGCTTTGCAGCCCCGCTCTGTGCGGGGAAAACGGAGAAGTTAGCGGTTCTCCATGCGCTTTTTGGTAATGAGCAGGATCGCTGCTGCAACCATCAGGCCGCCGCCAACAACGTAGAAGATGGTGGTGCCGATGCCGCCGGTGCCGGGCAGGGTAGTGCCGCGGTTGTTCTCGACGGGTACCAGATGGTCAGTGCCGGTTGTTGCATTTGTCTGACCGTACTTGATGGCCTGACCGCCAAATGTAGCGGCTTCGGCGGAATCTTTGGGCAGGGTACGCTCGATGATGACTTCAATGGGGGCGGTCAAAGTGTTGTAACCCTCGGGAGCGTCAGTCTCTTCCAGATAGTAAGTACCAGCGTCCAGACCCTCAAACTTGATGTTGCCGTTAGCGGGGGTCTTGACCTTTGTGGCGGCTTCCTCTGCGTTGCCAGTCCAGCCGGTCAGCTTGTAAATGCTGGTGTTAGTGCCGGTTTCGGCGAACTTTGCGTACTGCTTGTTTTCGCCGTCCTTCTTGTACAGCTGGAACTCAGCATTTTCCAGCGGGGTGTCCACATTGTTGATTTTGGTAAACTTGTGTACGCCCATTTCCCAGACGTAGGTCTTGGTGCTGGAGTGCTCGGTTTTGACTTTGTTGCCGTATTCCAGAACGGTATCGTTGTCGTTGCCCTTAGTGCCAATCACTGCATCAGCGGTAACAGTGGCACTGTAGGTCACTTGGATGGAATCGTAAGGCATCAGCGGCTTGAGGAACTTAATCTCAAAGGTGCATTTATCAGAAGTAGAAGTTACCAGCTCATAATCGATATCGGCGGTGAGATAAGCGCTGAACTTGTTTTCGGAACCGGCACGATCACGGTGGAGATAGACCTTAACAGACGTAGGATCGAATTTCAACCCGTTGGTCATGGTATCGTGCAGAACGTAGTTGGTGGGGTTACCATCGGTCACATAAATATTGGTGTGGAAATTCACCGTGTCACCAATGCCGGCATCATTGCTGTAGCCAGAATTACTGCCTTCGTAAACTTCCTTCTCGATAGTGGCTTGCTGTTCTTCTCTTCGATTACTGCATTCGTGGCGGTAGTACCAATGGAGCAGATTGCACCGTTGTCTAGATCAGAAACCACCAGATACCAGCCAAGGCGTAGATTGGTAAATTCAACAGTAATAGCGCCAGCCTGTTTAGAGTCTACTGCAGTGATATGATTGGTGTTAGCATATCGGCCTGCATCATTTGCAAGTGTCTGGATAACATCACTGCCATCGTCGGTATTAGAGTTTGCCCATGTGACAACATTAGTGCTCTCATCCAACTTCAAATCCAAAGGATGTGCCTTGACAAAGTTCTTCCACGCGGGAGTGACCGTATAAAGGTAGGAACTAGTACCTGCGTGGTACTCCAGATCCAGAATACGGTAAATCGTATAAGTCTGGTTCGGAACGGCGTTGTTGATGGTAATGCTGCCTTTGGTGGTAGGACTGCTGCCTGTTTCTGCAAATGCCGGAATGGCCATGGCGCAAACCATAGCAACTGCCAGCAGCGCAGCATGAGTTTCTTCATTGCTTTCTTCATGGAGAAAAGCTCCTTTCTTTTCTCTGCCCCTTGCCGCCCCCCGCATTTTGCACAGGGGGGGATAGGGGTGTAGTTTTTGTTCGGACTAATGCGTAAACTTTGCGCTGGGCGGGCGGGGACTCAGCCCGGCACGCCAGCAGGGAAGTGCAGTTTAGTCATCTGCCTCCTTCGTGTCTGCGCTTGCGGTGGATAAAACTATATGCCAGCGCAGACAGCATCATTGTGCCGCCCACGGCTGTGTACGGGAGTGTACCGGTGCCGCCGGTAGAGGGGAGCTCGTAGCCGGAGGAATCGGTCTCGGTGTTGATGATGGTAATAGTACCATGCTGCACACCATCGTTGCCAATGTAGCTTACCGTGTAATTTTTGTTGGTGGCAACTTCCTTTACGTAGAAGTACCAGCCATTATAGCTTTCAGGGATCGCGTAGTTGTAAGTCCAGCTGCCCGTCTTTTCCAGCGTGATGTCAGCTGCCTTTTCGGCGTTGGTGGTATCACCTTGGGCCCTGCTGCACCAGAGCTCCAGCTGGATGCTGGGCGGCAGGCTATCAGCGTCTGCGGCAATGGCTTTGCCGTCTTTGTCGATCCACTGCTTTACAAAGGTAAGACGGTTGCTTTCGTTGGTCATTTCCAGATCAATGGAAGCGCTACCCTTGTAGACGTTGACGTTACCTTGGGCTACGCCGGTGTAAGTTTCATCGTAACTGCCGACAGCGTTTTTGTAGGCATCGTCATCCGAGGTGGAATCAGATGTCCAGATGAAGTAATGCGCCCAAGTATCATTCTTGCGGTAGCCAGTCGGTGCCTGTTCTTCGGTCAGCTTGTAAAGATAATTGTGGGGGCGGTACACAGCACCGTTTGCGTCCTCACCGGGCGTTAAACCGGGAGCTTTAGAGAAGGTCAGGTCGATCTTACCGTTCTCGTCAGTTGTTACAGTCTGGACTACCTCGTACTTACCGGTGGTGTTGTTAAACCATTCCAGCTTGAACGTTGCACCGGGCAGCAGCTTTCGGGCATCGCGACTATCAACCTTATACAGATGCAGTCCGGCAGAATCGACAGTGCCTCCGGCGCTTGTAGCCTGCGTCTTTGTGGAAATCTCCTCGAGCTTTTTACCACAAAGCTGAGCGGTGTTTTTCATGTGGTAATCGTTTTTAGAAGTGTTCCTGTAAGCATACTCCAAAACATAGGCATAACCGTTCGGGACGCTGACGGTAAGGATATAATGGTTGCGATTGTTTTTTTGGGTCTCCTTATAGTCCACAGTATATATGCCGTCGGCGATCTCTGCGCCCTTCTTATCGGGAGCGGTTGGGTCATAGCTGTACAACTTGACCGTAGAGCGTACCAGCGCGGCGGTATTTGCTGTGCTGCCATCGGGGTGCATATCGTCTACCAGCTCGATCATCTTGTCGGTGCCAAGCATCAGCTTGTCAGGGTTGATGACAACAGAGTACCGTACATAGCCGGTAGAATCGTCATAGTTTCCGATCTTGCTTATGATCTGGGATTCATGCTTGACCTCAGTTTTGGTGGTAGAGCTATACTCTCCCCATTTTGCAGAGTTGCTGAAAAATACGGACTGCGTCTGCTTAGTAGCATCCCAGATGCTATCATCCACTTTTGCAGCAAAACGGATCAGGATGCGGTCAACGTACTGCAGCTCGGGAGAATGCAGATACCTGAAATTATCAGTAAGAGCAAATTCCAACTTCTGGCCGACCTGATTGACACTGAAGAAGTCAGAGGTTGAAAGATTTCTCGTGGTGCTTGGATGATAATCAGTGCCATTCTTTATCCATTGTACGTCAGAGCTATATCCACGCCATGTATCACCATGGGTGTACATTTTATTATTGCCATGACGCACTACAACATAGGCAGAGTCTTTAACATAGGTCAGGCCGTTCTGCAGGGTATCGGTGACGGTGGTGGCTGTCCATTTTGTCAGGTCGCCGGGACTCAACTCCAACTGGTAGTAGATATAGGTGCCATCGTACTTAACACCGTCAAAATCTGTATAGCCGTTGCCTTTTTCTACAGTGACATCGTTGGCGCTATAAGAGCCTTCACTATTCGTACCGCCGGGCGTATTAGAGGACGTTTTAACAAGTTTCTTGCTGTTATCGACGGGCACGGTAAAAGAGTATGTGGCGGTCTTGCCTTCGCCCTTATTCGTAAACTCAATCCTGTCACCGGGCTTTAGTACAGTTTTATCATACGATGCCTTGGTAGAGTACTCGGAGATCACGACCTTATCCAGATCGAACGTACCGGTCTTTTCAAACGTCAGCTTGAAAGAGCGAACCTTGTCATCCTCTGCGGGAGAAGTGTACTCATCATTACAATCTTCTTCCGCGTAATAATGGATAGTAAGTTCAAGACCGGCAGTCGACAGATTATTGTAGCCGTAGGAATTTCCTCCCACAAACACCAGCAAGTTAGCCTTGATGTCTGCTTCCAACTTGCTCTTGACGGCGTAATGGTCGCTATTTTTGAGACTGATGATAGTATCCTTGATTTCGACCTTGTCTGCGTTTTCATTATCAGGCAGCTGAACTTCCAACTTCCAAGGCAGCGTAAAGAGCCCGGTTGTGGTATCCAGATCGGAACTGGTCAGGTAGAGTAATTAGTACCAGATTTGGTTGTTTTGCTGACGTCCTTGCTGCCTGCGGTGTAGCCGGCAGAACCCGTGCCTTCCCACTTCTTGTTCCCATTGAGTTTGATCGTTGCAGTGTTGCTTACAGTGCGGTTTGTTGCAAAGTCAGCCGGGGCAGTTGTGGTATAGGTTACTGTATACTTGGAATTTGCATTCGGGTCGTTGAAGGGAGATTCATCCGGGAAGGTGTAGGTGAATCTGTCTTTACCAATTTCAAAATCAGTTTTGTTAACAAGCTCTTTGTTGCCATTGTCCTTGATGATGAATTTGCCGGTCATTTTCATTCCGTTTTGCAGTGTATCATTCAATTCAAGCTTGGCCAGCTTGTTACCGTTGGGGTAAATCTCGATCGTCCAAGTGATTTCTTTTGTTTTTGGGTCATAGCTGCCGTATTTTTGCAGCTCGTTTTTGAAACTGATTTCTTCATCGTTACTCTCGCCGTTGGCAAAAGCGGTATTTTTAATATTACCCCAGTCCTGCTTGGTTTTCTTGAACACAAGATCATATTCCAGCGTATACTTTTCGCCGGCATTCAGTGCGGGCAGTTCATTGCCGTCGGTTGTTGTGATCGTGATTGCACGAGAATCGTTTTCGGGAGATTTCACCACCTTGATATCTGTGTACGAATCACCGTTCTTGTACAGCTTGACATCTTGGTACCCGACATCCGAAATATTATAGATCTCGGTGATCTTGTCTACCAGATCAATCGTCTTGCCGCTGCCGTTTTTCGTGCTTACGGTAACTTTGTAGTGTACCTTATAGGTACCGTCAGATTGCAGCGTATACTCAGAGCCGCTGGCGTTCTTTACGATCTCTTTTTTAACTTTAACGTCCGTCTGCTTTTTGATCTCAACAGTATGACTGGCTCCGGGGAATATGATCTGACTTCCAGTTGAGGTCGATGTTTCGCTTACGCGGCAATCAACGTAAAATGTGCCGCTGGTCTGTCCGCTCAGCGGTTTGTTAAAGGTGAGGGTAGCAAGACCGTTTGTGTCTACGGTAATAGTACCAATGGTTTCGTTTTTACCGTTAGTCAGATATCCGCTTGCAGCATTTTCAAGCGGAATAAGATGGCTGGGGAGCTTGTAGGTCAGGTAGTTACACCCTTGGCGCTTCCATCGGGAATGTCAAAGCATAATGCAAGGATACATTGTCATCGACGGTAACAGAAACACCATCGGGCAGTGCAGGGGCATCGGTGGTGGGTTTGCCCTTGACCGTATAAGTGTTGCCGTTGAGCTTGATCGTAGTGCCGCTGACCCAGCTTTCGTCCAACTTGGTCGCAGTGCTTACGGTCATGGGCTCACCCGCCAGCGTAAGCATATCGGGTGCTTGCAGTGCGCCGTCAACGGCAGAGGAGAGCATCTCGTCTGCGTACTGGGCGGCGGCAACGCTCACCACGCCAGAACCTCGGCGTTGGAAAGGGTGACCTCAGCCACCTTGCCGTCCACGTCGCCGGAGATAACGGTCAGCGTGTCATCGTCCGCCTCGCTCACGATGCCCACGGTCTCCACGGCTGAGCGTCAGTCACGGTGGTGGTCTGCGGCTCGGCAGCGGGGGAATCCACGCTGGGGATAAGGGTGTCCGCGCCGGATGCAGAGGTGCCGGTGCTGTCCACCGGCTTTGCGGCGGGCTGCTCCGGGTTGGCGGTGTCGGGGAGATCGGGGGTGATCACGCTGTCGGCAGCGGGGGCGTCCTCGGCGGCAGGGCTGACATCCACGCAGAAGCGCCGGAAGTTTCAAGCTCTGCGCGTTCCTCGAAATCGGTGTCCATGCTGAACTGGTCGTCACGATCGTCCGCTGCACCATCGGCGCTGCTGTCCACAGCCACGGTGCGGGTGACGTACTTATTATAAATAACGATGTCGCCCACATTGGGCGGCGCTGCGTCCTCGCCGTCCAGCAGCCAATCCATGTCGCTCATGGAGCTGCGCAGGGAAAGCACGCTGGCCTCCTGCGGGATGGCGCTCTGGGGGATACCGGCGTACTTCAGGCAGTAGGAGAGGAACATCACGTCCCACTCGCCGTAGGGGTTGCCGTAAGACTGGCCGTAGCGGGAGTAGTAGTGCAGGGTCACGCCGTCTGCGGGGTCGATCTCGAAGTTTTTCTCGCTCTGCTCGTAGCCCAGCTGGGTCTTTGCCACGCTGAGCAGGTCCTCGTCCAGTTGCCGGTCATCACGGCTCGGCGTGGCGGCCTGCCACTCCTCGGGGGTCTCAACGTCGGCGGAGGTGTCGCTCAGGCAGGCTACAGTGTGGTGATGCTCCGGCAGGGGGCAGGTAAGCACTTCCTCGTAGCAGGCGTCAGTGTGGTGGTGGTAGATGGGCTCCACGGTGTCCACCGTCGGCTCCAGTGCCACAGGCTCGGCCACAGCCATAGCCGCCAGCTCGGCGCTCTGGGTGGGCTCCACCACCTGCTCCACAAGCTCGCCCTCTTCCAGTCCACAGGTCAGCTCGTACTCGGTGGTATAGCAGCTTTCGTCGTGGGTATGCTCAAATTTGTCGCAGATCAGGCTGCCATCCTCAGGGTCGAAGCAGTCGTCACCGTGGACGTGCTCTTCCTCCATGCAGGTCAGAGTCTGCACCTCGGTGTAGCAGTCCTCGGTGTGCTCGTGGGGCACAAACTCGATCTGCGGCTCCAGCGACAGCGGCATGGGCTCAGCCTCAACGGTGGGCTGGCTGGTGGCAGCAGCGGCGGCCACCTCGTCCGCATTTTCAAGCTCGCCTTCCTCGTAACCGCAGGTGAGCACCTTGGTGTAGCAATCCGCGGTGTGGGTGTGCTCCTCCTCGCCGCACTGGTACTGCGCGGTCATCGAGATGCCCACGCCATGCAGCTGCCAGTTGACGAACAGGGTGGTGATCATGGCAAGTGCCAGCACAAATGCGGTGTAGCGCCGCAGGGTGTGCCGGTTCTCACGGAACCGCTCCATGTACGTTTTAAGAATGTCGTTCATAACGAAATACCTCCTCCCGGGGTCAATGGATCAACGAGAAACTGGACAAGGGCCATATCCGCAGGAAAACCCTGCCCACGATCTGGCTTTTTTCAACGCAGCCTATCACGCTGCTGCGGCTGTCGATAGAGGTGGCACGGTGGTCGCCCAGCACGAAGTAGCGGTTTTCCGGCACCTGATAGGGGAACCGGATGTCGCATTCGCCCACGGTCAGCGCGTCCACATAGGGTTCGTCCAGCGCCACGCCGTTTACCGAGACTACGCCGTTCACGTCCATATCGATCACATCACCGGGCTGCCCGATGATGCGCTTGAGCAGCAGCTTGTTCTGCCAGTAAAACCCGCATAACTCACCGTTTTCAATGTGGTTGGATTTTACCAGCAGGATAATGTCTTTATCATTTAATGTAGGGTACATGCTGTCGCCGGAGACTGAAGCACCGGCAGAAACAGCGTAGCCAGCAGCACAGCTACTGCGGCTACCACCACCAAAATATAGATCGTACTGCGCAGCACCCGCTGGTAGCGGCTCTGGTACGCAAGACGCTCACGTTCTGCGGCCACTTCCTCGGTGGAAGGGATGGAAGCAAACCGGATATCGCGTTTTTTCATGTTTCCTCCGAAGGCAGACCGTCAGTGCTGCGGTATTGATCCAGCAGCTCGTTGGCCTTGTGGTCAAATGCCTGCCAGCGCTGCTGCACCTCCTGCTCGGCGCGCTCTACCATGGCCTTGCAGTCGGCCTCGGTCTGGGTGCGTTTTTGCGCGGCGGCGGCGGTCATGGCGTCGCATTCCTGCTGCGCCTGCGCTTTCAGGCTGTCGGCGTCTGCCTGTGCCTGCTCCAGAATGCGCTTGGCCTCGCTGCGCGCCTGCGAAAGGGTATTGGCGGCGGTGGCGTTGGTGTCCGCAAGACTGGCCTGCACCGAGTGCAGATAGTCATCGGCGGCGGCCTGCG
>ENA-OQMZ01001092-OQMZ01001092.1-human-gut-metagenome-genome-assembly--contig:-NODE-1092-length-10280-cov-1.559047_pt1 | contig 10280 bp, 12 predicted proteins | sample MGYA00242621_ERZ504862 | MGnify/ENA primary metagenome ERZ504862 (study PRJEB26092, sample SAMD00036393) | human gut metagenome | host: Homo sapiens | study: EMG produced TPA metagenomics assembly of... | reverse complement strand
CACATACACAAACAGTGATATCGGAACTATCAGCCGTTGGGAGTATCTTTTTATTGATGTAGAAGGATTCCTGGATAAATTTATTAATAATTCGGTAAAAAAAGAAAAAATCGTTCAGCGGATCAACTCCAGATCGCTTTTTCTGAATGAAAAAGAAAACCGATCCATGGCAGGTAAGATCCTTAAGATCCTGGATATCATGCGGGATGGAGAGGAATTTTATCTGGAAGAAGCTAAGGGAGTTTTGGCATCGCTTCTTGTGGAAATCGCAAGGATAAACCGGGATTCAGGCGAAGAACGTTGCAGCGAAGGCAGAGGAAAAGTCATGGATATGATCTCTAGGTTCAGAAATATATTTCTGATCATTATATGGAGGATCTTCGTATTGACGACTGGCAGAATACTGTCATATCAGTGAAACTCATTTGCGCCGGATATTTACGACTTATATGAAGATGAGCCCGCTGGAATACATCAATACGATCCGTATCCAGGCGGCCTGTGATTATCTGAAAAAAACAGATCAGCCAATTGCAGATATAGCACATAAGTGTGGTTTTACCACCAATTCCACATTTAACCGGAATTTTCGTCAGGTTACGGGAATGACACCTCTGGAGTGGAGAAAACGTCCGGAGAACTATGAACAGCAGCTTCTTAAGTTTGACATCCATTCAGAGGAAGGCTGGTAAAACGACAAAACCAGATCTGTGGATCTGTCACGACAGAATAGAAATATCAGACTGTATGCGGATCAGGCAGATAGAAAGAGGTAAGAAATGTACGATTACAGGATTGTGGAGCAGGTCTCCAGAAAAAAGAAACATATGTCAGGAGCTCTCAGAAAAGTAATGGTGATCTTTGCGGCAATTTTTGTACTGATGGGTATCACGATCTCTCAAGCATTCATGCTTCCGGGATTTCTTCTGGCGCTGCTTTACTTTGCTTATGACATATTCAGCCAGAGAGACTATGAATATACTATGGAAAACGGACAACTGACCATAGATGTGATCTAATGGAAAAAATATCGTAAAACAGCTCACGTGCTGAAGCTTGAGGAGATGGAAGTGACAGCACCTCACTATCATGAAAAAGTGGCAAAATATAAAAAGAATACCGGAACGGAGAAACTGAAAAAATACGATTATACCTCTTATGAAGATGATGTGCCTTACTATACCATGATCATTCGGGAAGATGGACGTAAAATAAAACTTCTTCTGGATCTGACAGAGGAAATGCTGCATACGATGAAAACACAGTTTCCTGAAAAGGTTTATTTTGCATAATATGCAGAAATGTTTGTGAAATATGTATGAAAAACAATATAAAATTTTATGAAATAGAAACAAAAACCTTCTTTTTTGACAAAAAATGTTCGCACAATGTCAAAAAAAGAAGGTTTTTGGGCATCCTGACGAATGTAAAAAGAAAAAATCCTCAAAGTGCATATTTTTTGTAAAAATATAGCGTGACAATAGTGCACAATCAATAAAATGGTTGAAATTGCACATTATATGAACAATTCTGCAAACTATAGAGGAAATACGGATGCTATAATCTATTCATAAGCAAACGGGAAATGCTTAATAAAGGAGGAAAAGTAAACGAAGAAAAAATTACTCGCAGTATTAATGACAGGTATCATGGCAATGTCTTTTGCTGCAACTACTACAGCAGTATATGCAAAAGGTGATGACGATAACACCCTGACTGTATGGGCATGGGATCAGAACTTCAACATCAAGGCTATGAATATTGCAGGTGAGCAGTATGCAAAGGATCACGAAGGATTCAAGGTTGATGTAGTTGAGACATCTTCTGATGACTGCCAGACCAAACTTACAACAGCAGCAAACGCCGGAGATTACAGCACACTTCCGGACATCGTTCTGATGCAGGACAACAGCTATCAGAAATATCTGAAGAGTTATCCGGATGCTTTTACAGATCTGAAGGATATGGATATCAACTGGGATGATTTCGGAAAACTGAAACAGTCCTACTCCATGGTAGATGACACACATTACGGAGTTCCGTTTGATAACGGTGCAACAATTGCCTGCTATCGTACAGATATCCTGGAAGAAGCAGGATATACCATTGATGATCTTACAGATATCACATGGAGCAAATTCATGGAGATCGGAAAAGACGTTCACGAAAAAACAGGTAAATATCTCCTTACAAGTGAAGCAACAGGTGGCGATACTCTGATGATGATGATCCAGTCCTGTGGAGCAAACTTCGTAAATGATGACGGAGAGGCTTATATCGTTGGCAACGATGTAGCAGAGAAATGCGTAGATCTTTATGTGGATCTTGTAAAGAACAATGTTGTTAAATTAGTAAATAACTGGGATGAGTACATCTCCACAATCACAGGCGGAGAGGCTGCCGGTATCGTTAACGTAACTGGATCACAGCTACACTGATGGGAACAGAGGATCAGAAGGGTCTGTGGCAGATCACAACAATGCCGAAAGTTGACGGCGTTGATACAGCTACAAACTATGCAAACAATGGCGGATCTTCCTGGTACATTACATCCAACTGCAAGAATGTAGAGCTTGCTGAGGACTTCCTTGCAAGCACATTTGGTTCCAGCACAGACTTCTATGATGCAATCCTTCCGGAAACAGGTGCAATTTCCTGCTACCTGCCGCTGGTGAGTCTGAGGTTTACAATGAGCCAAGCGAGTTCTTCAATAACCAGCCGATCTTCTCAACAATTGTAGAGTACTCTTCACACATTCCGGAATTTACAAAAACTCCGTACCACTATGAGGCAAGAGAGTGCATCAACACAGCTGTTGTTAATATTGTAAACGGCGCAGATAAAGAATCTGCACTTCAGGAAGCACAGGATACACTGGCATTCAAGATGACAGAGTAAAGCTGAAATATTAATGAAATACAGGGCAGGGGACTGCATGCAGTCCCTTGTCTTATGTAAAGGTTTAGATGTTTGAAAGGAGGAGTTCCTGTGAATTCCAAAAAAAGTGGCATGTCTCTGGTAGCGAAACAAAGAGCGGCCGGCTGGATCTTTCTGGCACCGGCAACTATTATGATCGCTGTTATGAGTTTTTATCCGATGATCCGCGCATTTATCATTTCTTTACAGACAGGTGCCGGAGCAAACATGAGGTTTGCGGATCCGATCTTCAGTAACTATAAACGTATCATGATGGATAAGGTATTCCAGCAGTCCATCGTCAATACTTTCCTGTATCTTATTATTCAGGTACCGATCATGCTGGTTCTTGCGATCCTGCTTGCACAGCTTCTGAATAACAAGGATCTGAAATTTAAAGGCTTTTTCCGTACATGTGTATTTCTTCCATGTGCAACATCTCTTGTATCTTATTCTCTGATCTTCCGTTCTATGTTTGCAACAGACGGTCTGATCAACAGCATCCTGATCAAAACTTGGAATTTTAACAAACTGGCTATAACTTCCTGGGTAACTCCACAAGTGCAAAGATCGTGATCATCATCGCACTGATCTGGAGATGGACAGGATATAACATGGTGTTCTATCTGGCAGGTCTTCAGAATATTGAATATTCTGTATAGCGAGGCAGCAAGATCGATGGTGCCAATGGCTGGAAGACCTTCTGGAAAATTACCGTACCACTTCTGAAACCGACAATTATCATGACATTTATTATGTCGATCAATGGTACACTGCAGTTGTTTGATGAGTCTGTCAACCTGACAAAAGGTGGCCCGGCGAACTCAACCATCACAATGTCCCATTATGTTTATAATACATGCTTCATCAACGTGCCAAACTTCGGATATGCGGCAGCAATGTCATTTATCATATTTATCATGGTAGCGATCCTGGCCTTTATCAATTTGAAAGTAGGTGATACACGTGACTGAGAAAAAGAATAAATCCGCAATTCAGAGAAGATTGATCCCTACATATATTTTTCTGATCATCGTATCATTTATCTCTGTATTTCCACTGTATTGGATGATCTCTGCGGCAACCAATACATCCACAGATGTATCCAGAGGCCGTCATCCTTCCGGGTTACATATTTTATGCAGAACTTTAAAAACCTGACTGCACAGCAGCCGCTGTGGAGAGCTCTTGGAAACTCTCTGTTTATGCAGTTCTTACTACAGTGATCTGCCTTCTGATCTGTTCTATCGCAGGTTATGGCTTTGAGGTATATCATGACAGATGGAAAGACAGACTGTTTTCCACCCTGCTTCTTGCATGATGGTTCCGCAGGTTGCAACGATGGTTCCTTTATTTAAGATGTTTTCAAAAGCCGGACTCTTAAATACAGCGGTAGGTTTTATCCTTCCGATCATTTCCACACCATTTATGATCATGATGTTCCGTCAGAATGCCAGAGCATTTCCTATCGATATCATTGAGGCAGCACGGATTGACGGATTAAGCGAGGTAAGGATCTTTTTCCAGATGTTTATCCCGACTATGAAATCTACTTATGCGGCGGCAGCAGTTATCACATTTATGAATGCATGGAATTCCTATCTGTGGCCGAAGGTAATCATGACAGATAATAAGGCGATGACCATGCCGATGTTGATCGCCAATCTGATCACAGGATATGTAACGGATTACGGCATGCTGATGTGCGGCGTATTATTCTGTTCCATTCCGACCATGATCGTATTCTTCGTATTACAGAAACAGTTCGCAGAGGGTATTACTGGAGCTGTAAAATAATTTTAAAACAAAAAGGATGCTGCTGAAATCTTTAGGTATATTGTATAATATGCTTTAACTGGATTATGCAGCATTCTTTTATACCAGATCAACTGTGGATCAGTTGTCTGGTATAAAGCTTCGTAGCGGAGCGGATGACTTTGTCCGCTTGATGCGAATAAATCATAAGGAGAATAAAAAATGGCAGAGCAGATCAGATACGGCCATTATCTGCACGGCGGCGATTACAACCCTGAGCAGTGGCTGGACAGACCGGATATTCTGAAAAAAGATATCGAATATTTCAAAAAAGCCCATATCAATACCGTTTCCATGGGAATGTTTTCCTGGGCAGTGCTGGAGCCAGAAGAGGGAAGATATAACTTTGACTGGCTGGAAGAAGTGATCGATAATCTGTATAAAGAAGGAATTTATACGATACTTTCCACACCATCCGGAGCAAGACCGAAATGGATGGCAGATAAATATGAAGAAGTTCTTCGTATGGATCCGGATCGCACAAGAAGATTTTTCGGTGGAAGACATAATCACTGTTATACTTCTCCAGTATACAGGGAAAAGTCTACAATATTAATAAGAAGCTTTCTGAACGTTTCGGAAAACATCCCGCAGTGCTTTTGTGGCATATTTCCAATGAATATGGCGGAGAATGCCACTGTCCTCTGTGCCGGGAAAAATTCCGGGAATGGCTGAAAGAAAAATACGGGACCATCGAAAATTTAAATTCCAGCTGGTGCACAACGTTTTGGAGCCATACCTATAACAGCTTTGATCAGATCGAAAGTCCTTCGCCAAAGGGGGAAAATGCTCTTCATGCACTTACCTTGGACTGGAAACGTTTTGTTACAGACAGGACTGTGGATTTTATGAAGCAAGAGATTTCTGCGATCCGTGCAGGTGGTTCCGAGCTTCCGGCAACTGCCAATCTGATGTATGACTACAACGGACTGGACTATAAAAAAATTTAAGGATGTTATGGATATTGCATCCTGGGATAATTATCCAAGCTGGCATAAAAAAGACAATTATACCACAGCGTTGGACGGAGCCATGCAGCATGATCTTATGCGAAGCATCAAGAAAGCACCGTTTCTTCTGATGGAATCCTGTCCCTCTGCGACCAACTGGAAGCCTATCAACAAGCTGAAAAAACCAGGAATACATCTGGCTGCCTCTCTGCAGGCAGTTGCTCATGGTTCAGACAGTGTTCTGTATTTCCAGCTTCGTCAGAGCCAGGGAGCCTCTGAGAAATTCCATGGTGCGGTGATCGATCACTACGGTGGGGATGATACTCGTATTTTCCGCGAAGTGACAGAGGTAGGAGAAGCGTTGGAGCAGATCCGGGAAACTGCTGGAAGCGTGACGAAGTCTCCGGTGGCTGTTCTCTATGACCGGGAAAATGACTGGGCGCTGAAGGATGCGCAGGGACCTCGAAACGAGGATATGCATTATCAGGAAACTGTACTGAAACAGTATCGTGCTCTCCGAAGAAAAGGCTATAATACAGATATCATCAATATGGAACATGAGCTGTCCCGGTACCGTTTGGTAACGGCACCGATGGCCTACATGTTTTATCATGGATATGCCGAAAAGCTTCGCACTTTGCAAAAAACGGTGGTACTTTGGTAATTTCCTACTGGTCCGGACTTGTAGATGAAACAGATAAATGCTATCTGGAGGGAACCCCTCACGGACTGATGGAGCAGCTGGTATCCGTACGGAAGAGATCGATGCACTTTATGACTGGGAAGAAAACGTAGGTATCCCGGAAACAGGAAATCATCTCAGAATTACAGAAAGCTATACCTGCAAAAATCTCTGTGAGCTTGCAAAGGTTTCCGATGCGGAAGTACTGCTGCGTTATGGAAGGGATTTCTATCAGGGGTATCCGGTACTGACTCACAAGAAATACGGAAAGGGCCATGTTTATTATGTGGCGGCAGATATGGAAGCAGCCTTTTATGAGGACTTTCTGGGAAGGCAGCGGAGGAAGCAGGTGTGAAGATGCCGCTTACATTTATATCGGAAGGTATTTCTGTGACAACCAGAGAAAATGAGGATACGGAATATCTGTTTATCCAGAATTTCGGAGAAAAGACAGAAACAGTTTCTGTCTCGGGGGATTACGAAGTTCTCTACGGATCAACAGATGAAAATATTGCTCCGCTTGCCACCAGGATTTTAAAGCGGAAAAAATAATCACAGTAAAAAACACAGCAAAAAGTATAAAGCATATTTGTTTTCGGACGGTATGCTTTTTACTGCTGCCTGGGAAAGAGAAGGTAAAATGGCAGGTACACCAAAAGAAGAGATAAAAAGAATAGCGGATCAGTTTGCATTTACCGGAGAACTGGTTTCCTGCGGCCCCTGCGGAAGCGGGCATATCAACGAAACCTATATGCTTAGATATCGGATCGGAGAGATGGGGTCCATTAAGGTGATCCTTCAGAAGATCAATCGGGAGATCTTTCAGAAACCGGAAGAACTGATGGAGAACATTGCCGGAGTCACCGGGCATCTGAAAAAGAAAGTTCTTCAGAAGGGAGGAGATCCGGAACGGGAGGTTCTGAACCTGATTCCGACAAAGGACGGGAAGGCATTCCTGACAGATGAAAACGGAGAATGCTGGAGAGCTTATATTTTTATTACCGATGCAGTAAGCTATGATCTGGCAGAAAAACCGGAGGATTTTTATGAAAGTGCAGTTGCATTTGGAAAATTCCAGGAAATGCTAGCAGATTACCCGGCAGAGACTCTGCATGAAACGATAAAGGATTTCCATGATACAAAGAAACGTTTTTCAGACTTTGAAAAATGCCATAGAGAAGGACAGCCGCCATCGTGCTGCATCCGTAAAAGAAGAGATCGCATTTGCGTTTCAGCATGAGTATCTGGCAAATGTATTCGGTGAGCTGCTGGCAAAAGGTGAGGTGCCCCTTCGGGTAACGCACAACGATACGAAGCTGAATAACGTTATGATCGACTTGGAAACAGGAAGGGGAATCTGTGTAGTGGACCTGGACACGGTTATGCCGGGACTTGCCATGAATGATTTTGGAGATTCCATTCGTTTCGGGGCCAGCACTGCATTGGAGGATGAGAAAGATTTAAGCAAAGTTTCCTGTGATATGGAGCTCTATGAAATCTATGTAAAAGGCTTTCTGGAAAGCTGTGGAGATAAGCTTAGTGCAAAAGAGATCGAGATGCTTCCCATGGGAGCTAAGGTGATGACTTATGAATGTGGCATTCGCTTTCTTACCGATTATCTGGAAGGAGATCATTATTTTAAGATCGACCGGGAAGAACACAATCTGGACCGCTGCCGCACACAGTTTAAGCTGGTGGCTGATATGGAACAGAAATGGGATACTATGCAGACGATCGTGAAAAAATATCAGAAATAAAAAACAGGGATTTTTACAATGGAGGTAAAGTGATGAGCGAAAACAAAAGGAAGAGTGACCATTCCGACAGATCTGGATGTGATCCCGGAGACACTGAAAATGCTGGATGAGTGGGGTGCAGATGCCATCCGTGACTGTGACGGAACGGAATTTCCGGCAGAGCTGAAGAAAACCGGCGCAAAGATTTATGCAACTTATTATACCACCAGAAAGGATAATGCCTGGCAAAGGCCCATCCGGAAGAAATCCAGCAGATGTATATCATGACATCTTTTCACACGGCAGTGTCGGATACTCTGGAGATCCATCTGATGGATCATCTGTATCCGGATATGCTGGCGGTGAATACAAGAGATGATATCAGAAGATGGTGGGAAGTCATTGACCGGACTACAGGGGAAGCTGTCAGTACAGAGGAATGGTCATACGATGAAAATAAAGGAAATGTTGTGATCAGGCCGGCGAAAGAGTTTCATGAGTATACGGTAAGCTTTCTTGCATATATCATGTGGGATCCGGTACATATGTACAATGCAGTTGTCAATGACTGGAAAGATGTAGAACCTCAGATCACTTTTGATGTGCGTCAGCCGGCAACACGTGCACATTCCATGGATCGCCTCCGCAGATTTCTGGATTCCCATGATTATGTGAATGTAGTACGATTTACTACATTTTTTCACCAGTTCACACTGATCTTTGATGAGATGGCACGGGAAAAATATGTAGACTGGTTTGGATATTCCGCTTCGGTGAGCCCTATATCCTGAAACAGTTTGAGCAGGAAGTGGGATATAAGTTCCGTCCGGAGTTTATCATTGATCAGGGATATATGAACAACACCTACCGTATCCCATCAAAAGAATTTAAAGATTTCCAGGCTTTCCAGAGACGGGAAGTGGCGAAGCTTGCAAAGGAAATGGTAGACATTGTCCATGAATACGGAAAAGAGGCCATGATGTTCATGGGTGATCACTGGATCGGTATGGAGCCCTTTATGGATGAGTTTGCTTCCATCGGGCTGGATGCGGTAGTGGGAAGCGTCGGAAACGGAGCGACCCTACGTTTGTTCAGTGATATTAAACATGTAAAATATACAGAGGGAAGATTTCTGCCGTACTTTTTCCCGGACACCTTCCATGAGGGCGGGGATCCTGTAAAAGAGGCAAAAGTAAACTGGGTGACTGCAAGAAGAGCTATCCTTCGAAGCCCGATCCAGAGAATTGGATACGGCGGTTATCTGAAGCTGGCTCTGGAATTTCCGGATTTTGTACAGTATATCAAGGAAGTCTGCCAGGAATTCCGTGTGCTCTACGACAATATCCAGGGAACCACACCATACTGTGTAAAACGTGTGGCTGTTTTAAATTGCTGGGGAAAAATGCGCTCCTGGGGCAACCATATGGTACATCATGCCATCTATTACAAGCAGAATTATTCCTATTTCGGAATTATCGAGCATTAAGCGGTGCGCCTTTTGATGTGTCCTTTATCAGCTTTGATGATATCCGTCAGGATAAAGATCTGCTGAATGATTTTGATGTGATCATCAATGTAGGTGATGCGGATACTGCACAGTCCGGTGGTGAGAACTGGCAGATCCGAAGATTCTTACAGCTGTGCGGAAATTTGTCTATAATGGCGGCGGATTTATTGGCGTCGGTGAACCGGCAGCTCATCAGTGGCAGGGAAAAATTCTTCCAGCTGGATGACATCCTTGGTGTAGAGGAAGAAAGAGGATTTAATCTTAATACCGATAAATACAACTGGGAAGAGCATAAAGATCATTTTATCCTGAAGGATACAGACGGAACCGTAGATTTCGGTGAGGGGAAAAAGAATATCTTCGCACTTCCAGATACGAAGATCCTTATCCAGAAGGACCAGGAAGTCCAGATGGCAGTAAAAACCTTCGGAAAAGGCAGAGGTGTTTACATCAGCGGACTTCCGTACAGCTTCTGCAACAGCCGTATCCTTTATCGTGCTGTGCTCTGGTCAGCAGCGGCAGAAAATGAGCTTTTCTGCTGGTTTTCTTCCAATTATAATGTGGAAGTACATGCTTATGTGAAAAATAAAAAGTATTGTGTGGTAAACAAACACCTATGAGCACAGGACACTACGGTTTACAACAGGGGATGGAAAGAGCTTTGGACCTTCAAT
>ENA-OQMZ01001090-OQMZ01001090.1-human-gut-metagenome-genome-assembly--contig:-NODE-1090-length-10287-cov-1.463681_pt1 | contig 10287 bp, 11 predicted proteins | sample MGYA00242621_ERZ504862 | MGnify/ENA primary metagenome ERZ504862 (study PRJEB26092, sample SAMD00036393) | human gut metagenome | host: Homo sapiens | study: EMG produced TPA metagenomics assembly of... | reverse complement strand
GACCGATCAATGTTTACGAAATCCTTGTATTTATAATTCCTTTTTCATTAATTTTCTCCTGTTCTTTTATCTGTTTGAAGACAACTAAAATTGTCGTTACACATTTTTAAACATATCTTTTGCTTCTTCTATCTTCTCTTCGCTTCCGATCACGCAGACCTGTTCGGCTTTCATCACTGCCTCTACGACATCCGCCAGTTTCCGGATATCTTCCTGTCCTGCCTCAAGGATCTGCAGACGCTCTTTCTTGATTGTCTCTGCACTGACTTTATTCATGTACAGATTAAACGAACGGTCTCCTTTTGCAGACGGTGTCATCGGCTGGTCAATGTTACTCATGGTTCCGATAATATATTTGTTCATGTCACGGTCACTGACAGTAAAGTTTCTCAGATAATCTGCGATGCCTTCATAGACTTCCATTGTTCTTTCCAGGTTCGGATCACGGTAAGATACAAAATATCCTTCTCCGGTACGCTGAATCCGCTCATGCAGCCATAAGCGCCGCCTTTGACACGGATATTCTGCCACAGGTAATCATAGCTTAAGATCACCTTTAAGATCTGCAATGCACCTGTATAATCTGCCCCGTTATCAATAAAGTTGCCGACTCTTGCCACATACTGAACTTTGGAAGCAGTCTTGAATCCTTCATTCTTCATCTCACAGTGCAGTACGCATCTGGTATCTTCCACCGGATCTTCGAACATTGCTTCCTTCAGACCTTCTACCAGCTCTTCCATGTCGTTCAGGCCCTCTTTTGCAGCCGTGTAACTGATCATCATATTGTCTGCACGGAACAGCTTATGAGCCAGCATCTGAAGCTTCTGTACCAATACGTCTTTTTTCTTCTTCAAAATGTTCCTCGATATAAGCGATCTTATCATAGAACTCGATACCGCTTGTCATGTCTTTTAACTTAGATGACGGAGATGCATAAGACATCGCACGAAGCACTGCTGTTGTATGTCCGGAAGACTGGAATTTCATAAGAAGTCTTGACTTCTGCATTGCAAGAATCTCTCTGATTCTCTTGGTATCTCCCAGTTTCGAACGTGTCAGGATCTCCTCCATCATCCGGAATACGACTGGCAGCTTCTGATATAATGCCTTTCCTTTGATTTCAAATGTTGCTTTGAATTCTTTTTCCGGCACTTTGGAAATGTCTGTATACAGTTCCAGTGATGTTCCGATACCGCCGGTATGCACGTTGATCTCATTAAAGAGTTCTCCGTACTTATAATTCTCGGTATCAATGACTCCAAGTACTCCCTGCAGGATTCCGACATACGGAAGATCTGCTTCTTCCACACCTGACATATCGAATAACACATCCACGTATCCGATGCCATTTGTCTCAATCTCATGGTAAACTACCGGTACATCTGCGATTCTTTTTCTTCATTGATGATCGGCTCAATCTCTTTTGAAATATCTTCTCTTGAAAGAACCGGGATCTTCTCAAGATTTTCTACTGCATCCGGTGCTGACTGATATGCCTCTAATGCATTGGAACGCTCTACCAGTTCTTTTCTTTCTTCTTCTGTAAGACTTTCTTTGTATGCCTGTAACTTCTCCTGAAGTTCTTTGTCCATTCTTGCAGTACGTCCCTTTTCCGGCTTGATCAGCACAATCGCACCGTGCGTATTCTCTAACAGATATTTGCGGATCAGTTCTTCATAATATCCTGTTCCGACCTGTGCCTTTAAGAACTCGAATGTATCCAGCGCTTCGATATGGATAAATGGTTTTTCGTCATCGTATAACCAGCTGTCCATAATCTGCAGTCCGTACATCAGTCCCTTCGGATAACCTCCGAAATCCGCCTCTCTGTAACGGAACTCATTATAATTGATTCCGGCTTCGAGAGCTTTCTTATCCATTCCATTTTCAACAATATCTTTTAATGTATCCTCGATTACTTTCACAAATGCTTCTTTCTGTTCTACATTCGCATTCTTCGCAATGACAGAAAGATCGGCTGGTAAATTCCGTTGTCATACGATCCCATAATGTCTTTTCCGATCCCAGCATCCGTAAGTGCTCTCTTAAGCGGTGCTCCCGGTGCAGATAACAATGCATAATCCAATACTTCAAATGCCAGATACAGCTTCTCATCCAGACTTGTTCCAATGACTTTATTGTAAGAAATGTAAGTATTATCCTCTTCTGATTCATCGCTTGCTATGGAATATGGCATCTCTTTTTCGATTACTTTATCAAATGGTTCCTGATAGCGGATCTTGGAATCTACCGGCGCATAGTCGAATTTGCTCAGATATTCCTGATCCAGCCAGTTTAATTTTTCTTCCATGTCCATATTTCCATACAGGTAAATGTAACTGTTTGACGGATGATAATATCTTCTGTGGAAATCCAGGAACTGCTCATACGTAAGTTCCGGAATCACTTCCGGATCCCCGCCAGATTCGTTCGCATATGAGGTATCCGGGAACAGTGTATTCAATACCACTCTGTCCAGCACACCTTCCGGTGAAGAGAATGCTCCCTTCATCTCATTATATACAACACCGTTGTAAGCCAGATCATCTTCCAGAGAATCCATCTTGTAGCTCCAGCCTTCCTGACGGAAGATTTCTTCATGCTGATAAATATTCGGATAGAATACCGCATCCATATATACATGCATCAGATTCTGGAAATCCTTATCATTACAGCTTGCTACCGGGTAAACCGTCTTATCCGGATAAGTCATTGCATTTAAAAATGTATTCAGTGAACCCTTTACCAGTCTACGAACGGATCCTTCGCCGGGAAATTCTTAGATCCACACAGTACGGAATGTTCCATGATATGTGGTACTCCGGTACTGTCTGACGGCGGTGTACGGAATCCGATATTGAATACCTTGTTGTCATCATCATTTTCTATCAGTAAGATCCTTGCCCCGCTCTTCTTATGCTTTAACAGCATTCCGTGGGATTTGATCCCTTTTAAATCTTCTTCCTTTACTAATTCGTAAGCACTTAAGTCTTTTACACTCATGAATTTCTATGTTCTCCTTTCGTCTGCAATCTTCCATTTCCCCAAAGCAGAAGATTCTTCTGCCCCGCAATATATCTACTGGAATAATTGCCACTCATGCAAGATATTATAACACCTTTCTTATTATTCTGCACCTATCAAAAAAAGACTCCAAAGCAACTTTTGCGCCACATACTTTTATGCAAGGCAAAGAGTCTTTGAAGTCTCTGTTAATTTTAATTTTTTAACAAATCATTTATGAATGGCTTTCTGTTCTCTTCTTCATGAACAGTAAAGCTGCTGCCAGAAGTACCATACCGATCGGAAGACAGATCAATGCATTCTGAACAAATCCGGCAATTACATAAGTAATGCAGGAAACAACTGCAACGGTTGCCGCATACGGTAACTGTGTTGTTACATGGTTGACATGATTACACTGCGCTCCCGCGGATGCCATGATCGTTGTATCCGAAATAGGCGAACAATGATCTCCACATACAGCTCCCGCCATACAAGCTGAGATAGAGATGATCATCATAGTCTCGTTCGTTCCCTGGAATACCGCTACTACGATCGGGATCAGGATTCCGAATGTTCCCCATGATGTTCCAGTTGCAAATGCAAGGAAGCATCCTACGAGGAAGATAATTGCAGGCAGGAAGTTTAATAATCCTCCAGCTGCGGACTGCATAACATTAGCCACATACTCTGCTGCGCCAAGACTGTCTGTCATTGCTTTTAATGTCCATGCAAATGTCAGGATCAGGATTGCAGGTACCATAGCCTTGAATCCTTCCGGAACACATTCCATAGATTCACGGAACTTAAGTACTTTTCTAAATGCATAGAATACAACCGTAACAACCAATGCGAAGAAACTTCCAAGCATCAGACCTACCGATGCATCACTTGCCGAAAATGCTTTAACAAAGCCTGTTCCACTAAAGAAGCCTCCTGTATAAAGACATACCGCAGATACAGAAAATGATCAGGACCACTATCGGGAATACCAGATCGATCACTTTTCCCTTTTCTTCTACGATCTCATTCTCAGCATTTGCATATGGTCTGTCCGGTGTAGTATAGATATCACCCTTTACAGCATTATCTTCATGTAATTTCATCGGGCCATAATCAATCTTAAGCACTACGATCAAAACCATTGCAAGAATTGTGAGTAAAGCATAATAGTTATACGGAATCGCACGCATAAAAATAGAAAATCCATCTTCACCTTTTACAAATCCTGTTACAGCCGCTGCCCATGATGAGATTGGAGCGATGATACATACCGGTGCCGCTGTTGCATCGATCAGATACGCCAGTTTCGCACGTGATACATTGTGCTTATCTGTGATCGGACGCATAACACTTCCAAACTGTCAGGCAGTTAAAATAATCATCAATAAAGATCAGGATTCCAAGCACGATCGTTGCAAGCTGTGCCCCAACTCTTGTCTTGATGTGAATACTAGCCCAACGCCCAAATGCTGCCGAACCTCCTGCATTATTCATCATGCAGACCATAATTCCAAGAATAACCAGGAATACCAGGATTCCCATATTATAGCTATCTGTCAGTACTCCTACGATCCATCTTCAAATATATGCAATACTGCCTTTTCAAAATGGAAATTAGACCAGAAGATTCCTCCGATCGCAATTCCGACAAACAAGGAACTATACACTTCTTTCGTGATCAGTGCAAGACCAATTGCCACAATTGGGGGTACCAAGTGCCCAGAATGATGAATACATCTTTGGTACATTACTCTTTCCTCCATCTGCCGCAAATACGGTAATTGCACCGCATGCAAAGATCATGAGGCAGGTGAGTACGGCAAAGAGTAATTTTTTCTTTTTCTCATAACTCTCTCCTTCGTTTTTTTCCAAAAAAAATACCATGAACAATTTCCTCTGCGTGGATTGCTCATGGCATATATCATCTATAAGCAGGACATCCGTATTTTCAGATCATTCAATCACTTCATTTATGTCCTCTATATAACTCTAAATACAAATTACATAATTAAACTCTTATATCTTCTATATACTCCGATAGCGCTCCACTTACTGAAGTGACAGTCCGCAGCATATTCTGCTGCGTCCCAGGAAGTATATCTCGAATATAATAAGGGATGATATCTTCCTTCGGCAGTTTTCCCTTTCAGGCAGAATGATTTCCCTTTATCTGTTGTTCTGCCTTACTGATGAAACCTGCGCCTCTATCTAGTCTCATTATTCATATAATAATATTTTTATTCATCTTTGATTCTATTTGTCAATACAATATGGCAAATGCATGGCAACGCAAAACTCCCGCAGATCCTTAACGAATCTGCGGGAGTCATGATTTATACTATTCTATTGCTAATCAGATATGATTACTCCTCTACTTGTAAAGGTCTGTCAGTTTTGACAGGTAATCGTTATCTTTCCATAGCCTCTGCCTCATTCTTAGCGAAGAGTCTTGCAGCCTTTCCGGATTAGCTCTCTTAAGAGCATTGTAACGAACTTCTCCGTCAAGGAATGCCTGGTAATCTTCTTCCTTAGGCTGTTTGCTGTCAAGAGTGAACTTGCTTCCCTTTTCAGCTGCAGGATTGAATCTGAAGTTGTTCCAGTATCCGCATTCTACTGCTAACTGTTCCTCTGTCTGAGCTTTGCTCATACCCTTCTTGATACCATGGTTGATACATGGAGCGTATGCGATGATCAGAGATGGTCCCGGATAAGCCTCAGCCTCTGCAATTGCTTTTACAGTCTGGTTGAAGTCTCCACCCATAGCGATCTGTGCAACGTATACATATCCATAGCTCATAGCCATGCTTGCAAGGTCTTTCTTCTTCGTCTCTTTTCCGCCTGCTGCGAACTGAGCTGTAGCACCAGTCTTAGTAGCCTTAGAAGACTGTCCACCTGTGTTAGAGTAAACCTCTGTATCGAATACCATGATGTTGATGTCTTCACCACTTGCTAATACGTGGTCAACTCCACCGAATCCGATATCGTAAGCCCATCCGTCACCACCGAAGATCCACTGAGATTTCTTAGCGAGGAAGTCTTTGTTCTTAACGATGTCTTTGCATGTATCGCAGTCACATCCGTCTAATGCTGCAACTAATTTATCTGTAGCATCTCCGTTTGTAATACCACATGCGAATGTATCGAGGTATTCCTGGCAAGCTGCCTTAACCTCTGCTGAAGCCTGCTCTGATGCTGCAACAGTTTTCAACTTCTTCTTTCAGTTCTCTTTCTGATTGCTTTCTGAGCAAGTAACATACCATATCCAAACTCTGCGTTGTCTTCGAACAGTGAGTTAGACATGCAGGTCCCTGTCCCTTAGAGTTCATTGTGTATGGTGTAGACGGTGAAGAGTTACCCCAGATTGAAGAACATCCTGTTGCATTAGCGATGTACATTCTGTCACCGAATAACTGTGTGATCAGTTTTGCATAAGGTGTTTCTCCACAACCTGCACAAGCTCCTGAGAACTCAAGTAATGGCTGTTTGAACTGGCTTCCCTTAACTGTCTCTGGTTTGAATTTAGCAACAACTTCTGGTTTAACCTCGATCTCACGTCCGAAATCAAAGATATCCTGCTCTGCTGCATTTTCTTCCATGTTTGCCATAACAAGAGCTTTTTCACCCTTCTTACCTGGGCAAACGTTTACACAAGATCCACATCCTGTACAGTCATAAGCTGATACAGTCATAGTGAATTTCATTCCCGGCATACCGATCATATCGATTGCTTTTGTTCCTTCTGGAGCTTTTGCAAGTTCATCCTCTGTAAGTGCTACCGGACGGATAACTGCATGTGGGCAAACGTATGCACAACGGTTACACTGGATACAGTTTTCTGACTGCCATACAGGGATATCTACTGCGATACCACGTTTCTCATATGCTGCACTACCTGATGGTGTAGATCCATCTGCATAGTCAGTAAATGTAGATACTGGCAGAGTATTTCCTTCCTGAGCATTAACCTTAGACTGGATGTTCTTAACGAATGCTACAACATCGTCTTTTCCACCCTTAACTTCTGGTGTGAATAATCCTTCGTCTTCACAAGATTTCCAAGATTCCGGAACTTCGATCTCAACTACCTGTTTTGCACCGGCATTCGATAGCATCGTAGTTCATCTGTACGATCTTGTCACCTTTTCTTCCGTAAGTAGCTTTTGCAGCTTTCTTCATCAGATCGATTGCTTCTTCTTCCGGAATGATAGATGCCAGTTTGAAGAATGCTGACTGAAGGACTGTATTGATACGTCCGCCAAGTCCGATCTCTTTACCGATCTTGATACCATCAATTGTGTAGAATTTGATGTTGTGATCAGCGATGAAGGCTTTTACCTGTCCTGGTAAATGTTTCTCAAGACCTTCCATGTCCCAAGAGCAGTTCAGAAGGAATGTTCCTCCGTCAACTAATTCCTGAACCATGTTGTATTTGTTTACATAAGATGGGTTGTGACATGCTACAAAGTTAGCCTTGTGGATCAGGTAAGTAGATTTGATTGGCTTCTTACCGAAACGCAGGTGAGACATTGTAACACCACCAGACTTCTTAGAGTCATAGTCGAAGTAAGCCTGTGCATACATGTCAGTATTGTCACCGATGATCTTGATAGAGTTCTTGTTAGCTCCTACAGTACCGTCAGCTCCAAGTCCCCAGAACTTACAGTTGATTGTTCCTTCTGGTGTTGTAACCAGTGGTGCACCAACTTCAAGTGAAAGATTTGTAACATCATCGTTGATACCGATTGTGAATCTTTCTTTGTCTGCGTTGTTGAATACTGCAACGATCTGTGCAGGTGTTGTATCTTTTGATCCTAATCCGTAACGTCCGCCGTTAACCGGTACTGCATCGAACTTAGATCCCTTTAATGCAGAAACAACATCCAGGAATAACGGCTCTCCCTGAGCTCCTGGTTCTTTTGTTCTGTCAAGTACATTGATGTATTTTACTGTGTCAGGAATTGCATCAATTAATGCCTGTGCACAGAATGGTCTGTAAAGACGAACCTTAACAACACCAACTTTTTCCCCAGCTGCTGTTAAGTAATCGATTGTCTCTTCGATTGTGTCACATACAGAACCCATAGCAATGATACTTCTCTGCGTCTGCTGCTCCGTAGTAGTTGAACAGTTTGTAGTCTGTTCCGATCTTCTCGTTAACTTTGTCCATGTACTCCTGTACGATAGCCGGCATAGCATCGTAGTATGGGTTACATGCTTCTCTTGCCTGGAAGAAGATGTCTGGGTTCTGAGCTGAACCTCTCTGGCATGGGTGATTTGGATTCAGTGCATGATTTCTGAATGCATCGATTGCGTCCATATCTACCAGATCTTTCAGATCTTCGTAATCCCATGTCTCAATCTTCTGAATCTCGTGAGATGTACGGAATCCATCGAAGAAGTTGATAAATGGAAGTTTTCCTTTTAATGCTGCGCAGTGTGCAACTGGTGTTAAGTCCATAACTTCCTGTACGCTGGATTCGCAAAGCATTGCTGCACCAGTCTGACGACAGGCGTAAACATCAGAGTGATCTCCGAAGATATTCAGTGCGTGGCTTGCAAGCGCACGAGCGGATACGTTAAATACTCCAGGAAGCTGTTCTCCTGCTACTTTATATAAGTTAGGAATCATTAACAGAAGTCCCTGTGATGCTGTAATGTTGTTGTCAGAGCACCAGCAGAAAGAGATCCGTGTACTGCTCCTGCAGCACCAGCTTCTGACTGCATCTCTGTTACCTGAACAGTCTGTCCAAATATGTTCTTTCTTCCTTCTGTAGCCCATTCATCTACATGTTCCGGCATAACGGATGATGGTGTAATAGGGTAAATTGCTGCAACTTCTGTATATGCATATGAAGCATGAGCTGCGGCCTGGTTACCATCCATGGTCTTCATTTTTCTTGCCATTTTCGTTGTTCCTCCTTGATAATAGTACAAATCATATATTGACGTGTATGGTTTTATTATATCTCCTGTATCATCAAAAGTCTAGCGATTCCGACTGTTATTTTGTTCATTTTTTGGTACAAATACAGATTCTCGTATCATTTTGTCGGCATATTTGCCATAAAACCGAGAATAAATCTCAAATTCATTTGGAAAGAATATGCTTAATAAGCACATACATCACAATCGCAAATGCAAATAAATACCCAATCGCACCAATTGCCGGGATCCCGCAGATCTTCGGGCTCATATTGGTAGTGCAGATAATGCTTGAACTGATCAGCAATGCCATCACCCACAATCCCATTACCACATTCCGCACCAGACGCCTCAGTAACTGTGCCAGATCGTTGGATGCATGCAGATCCAGGTTGACTCTTGTCTGACCTTTCATCAGACCATGCAGTGCATCCGCTGCAAGTCCCGGGACTTCTACTGCTTTATGCATCGAACGGTAAAGATTCTTTCCTGCATTGTTTTAATTCTTTTTTCCAATCCAGATCTTTCCACATACTCTCTGAAATATGTCTGGATGCGATCTCGATCATATTGATCTGTGGAGCAATGTCTGCAAGCACACCTTCCATGTTAGTCAATCCTCTTGCCAGCATCGTCAGACCATGCGGCATACGGATCTTATTTTCCTTCATCACTTCCATAAGATCCATCATCACTTCTGCAACATCGATCTCTCCCATATCCAAGGACCCATACTTCGACATCAGTTCACTGATATCTTCATACAATACGCTCTGATCTGGTTTCTCTTTAAATTCACCCAGTGCCATGACTGCTTCCTGGATCATGCCGATATCATTTTCTGCAATGCCGCGGATTGCTTTTCCGATCAGTTCTTTATCCTGTTCGGTCAGTCTTCCCATCATTCCCATATCGATCCATACAATCTTGCCATCCTGGATCTTTACATTTCCCGGGTGGGGATCTGCATGGAAGAAACCATCTTCCATCACCTGTTTGATATAATTATCGATCAGCTTGATCCCGATCTCTTCCAGATCGTATCCGCCTGCCAGAAGTTTCTCTTTATCATCGATCGCAGGCCCTTCGATGTATTCCATGACCAGCACATGCATGGTTGTATATTCCTGATATAGTTTCGGTGTTCTTACATATACGACATCCGCATTCCGTCTGGCAAACTCTTCCATATTCGATGCTTCGGTGAGAAAATTCATCTCTTCCCGTGTCACATTCCAAAGTTCATCCAGTACCTGATCGAAGTCAGCCATTCCTTTCAGACTGATCGGCGGCATCAGCTTACTGCCTTCGAAGGAGTCCGATATCTCTTGATCCATAATTCATAAATAACCTGTT
>ENA-OQMZ01001089-OQMZ01001089.1-human-gut-metagenome-genome-assembly--contig:-NODE-1089-length-10287-cov-2.464173_pt1 | contig 10287 bp, 10 predicted proteins | sample MGYA00242621_ERZ504862 | MGnify/ENA primary metagenome ERZ504862 (study PRJEB26092, sample SAMD00036393) | human gut metagenome | host: Homo sapiens | study: EMG produced TPA metagenomics assembly of... | reverse complement strand
CGGAGTAAGAGGCAAATATCAAATTCTTCATTTCCTCTAGAGACTGCCGGATTTATTTTTACTCAGGATCACGCGGGCACGTTTGCCGAATTCACAGATGTAGATCTGCTCCACATCCTCGGCAGATGAGATGATACCTTCCGTAAAGAGGCGGCCGAGAACCAGTTCTGTCAGATGTTGTGGGATACAGACCAGTTTCATGGTCAGACGTTCATTTACATATACATCCATCATGTGTTCCACAAGGATTGGTTCTGTTTCTTCATGAGTTTCTCCGTCACGCCCCAGAAACTCATAGGTAACATTCTCGAGCAGATTCAGGTTGTGGTATTGTTCGTTGATTTTCATAGGACAGTTCCTTTCGTCCGGTAAGGATTTTAATAATCTTGATACATTAAGTATAGACTGCGGAGTATGGAGTGTCAAACGATTATGAGAGAAAATATTGCCTGTGATTTTGACGGCGAATAACAGAAGAAAAGGTTACAAAGGTTGCGGTTCACCCGTATCCGGTAACAGGAAAATCAATTATTAGAAAGTAAAAGGCAGGTAGAGCCGATGATAGACAAATATGGAAGAGAAATAGATTATTTAAGGATTTCCCTGACAGACAGATGTAATCTGAGATGCATTTACTGTATGCCGGAAGAAGGCGTAAAATCCTTTCTCATGCAGAAATCCTCACATACGATGAGATTCTCCGCATCTGCAGGTGCGCAGCAGATCTGGGAATCCGTAAGATTAAACTGACAGGCGGTGAGCCTCTTGTTCGTAAGGGCTGTGCAAGTCTTGCAAAACAGATCAAGGCGATCCCGGGAATTGAGAAAGTGACATTAACAACAAATGGAATCCTGCTCGCCAAGCAGCTAGATGCATTACTGGATGCAGGAATTGACGCCATTAATATCAGTCTGGATACGTTGGATCCGGAACTGTTCAAAAAAGTAGCGAGACGTGACGGACTGGAAAAGGTATTTGAGGGAATCAAAGCAGCACTTGCACATCCGGGACTTTCCCTGAAGATCAACAGCGTTCCGGTGATCAAGGAAAAAGAAAACTTCATCGGGATTGCAGGACTGGCGCAGAAATATCCAATCCATGTGCGCTTTATCGAGATGATGCCAATCGGATTTGGAAAACAGTTCCCATTCCAGGATGAAGAATCTATCAAAGCAGTACTGGAAGAAGCCTACGGTCCGATGCATGCAGTCAATGAACGCTACGGAAACGGCCCATGCCATTACTATGAAATCGCAGGATTTAAGGGAAAAATCGGAATTTATCAGTGCCATGACTCACAAATTCTGACAGTCAGTGCAACCGAGTACGTCTTACATCCGAAGGATTCATGAAAGGATGCCTCCAGTATCAGAAAGGTACAGACCTGCGGGGGCTTATGCGCGGCGGCTGCACAGATTCGGAACTGAAAAAAGCAATTTATCAGGTGATCTGGAATAAACCGGTGAGCCATAATTTTTATGAAGCGAAGACAGAGCAGGATGAAATCAGAGGAATGTCACAGATTGGCGGGTGAGATATGTAAGACACCCTAACCGTTATGCAGACATTTCTGTCTGTAGTTTTTAAATATGAAGAAAAAATCAATACTTTTATTGATGATTTATATAAACAAAAAAGGAAAACTGATAATGAGAAAGAAAGAAATTTCTATGATTATTCTTGCTGGCGGTGCCAGCAGCCGCATGGGACGGGACAAATCAGATCTGACGATAGATGGGAAGACATTTCTTGAGATGCAGATAGAAAAGGGGGAAAAGCTTGGAATCAGTGATATTCTTCTGTCTGGCTATCATGGTGAAAATAAATATAAATATCCCATTATACCAGACCGCTTCCCGGGAAAAGGTCCGTTGGGAGGGCTGGAAGCCTGTTTTCGTAAAGCAAAGAATCCATATTGCCTGGTACTTGGTGTAGATGTTCCTCTGGTTCCGGCAGAGGAATTGGCTGCACTGATTCGCCAATCTCTGCATTCAGATGCAAAAGCAGTGATACTGAGCCACGGCGGGCATGAGGAACCTCTTATGGGAGTATACTGTACAGATCTGGCAGACGCCATGCTTGAAGAAATCACAGAGCGGAAAGGCGCAGTCTTTGCTTTTCTGCGGAAAAATGGATACGAATGCTACGAAAGCCAGGTCGCGGACTGGTATTTTTCCAATATTAATGATCCGGAAACATATAAAGAAATACCGGGAAATCATTCATAGAGAAATATGTCTGAATATGAGATTGGCAGGAGGTTTGTCGATATTTTCAAAAATTAGTAGAAAATATTATATTAAGAAGCGAAGGAACCTTGCAGGTATGCAGGTTCCTTCGTCTTTTAACCGAATCAAGTAAGTCTCCTGCGGAGGTTACGAAAAGCAATAAGTAGTAGGGGAATATATTACGGAGCAGTTGTTGGATTATGAACAAATAGCGAAGCGGAATGCGATATCCACTGTAATGTACTATGAAAAAGTGTTATAAAACACTTGAATATGGGTGCAATGCATGATATATTATAAGAACAAATGTTCGAATAAGGAGTGATTGTATGGGTGGAAAAGCAAAAATAGAGAAAACATTTTTGAAAGTGCATTGTCCCTGCTGTGGAAATGGAAGACTGTTTGATATTGGTCTTGAAGCAAAGGGAACAGTGAGGATTAAATGTCCGGTATGCAGAAATCCTGTTGAAATTCAATTGGAAAACTGTGATGAGAGTCGACAGAAACGTTTGACTGCTTATTACAGGAATATCTGACAAAATGAATTGTTGATGTATTTTCAACATTAAAGAATAAGGAGGCTAATAAGAAAAACAAATTATATATAGAACGAGTGAGCAGTCAAAAACAATAATATATTTTCTTGTTTTTAGATTCAAAGCCGTGAAAATATACTCTGAAAAGAGATTATATTTTTGCGGCTTTTTTGTATGGGCCCGGGAGGTGTTGTATCATGTATAAGAAAGTAGACTCCAAATTATTACAGATTGGAAATAATGTAAGAGAGTATAGAAAACAAAAACATTATAATCAGGAAAAACTGGCAGAATTATTAGATGTGTCTGTTGCTACGGTATCCAGGATCGAAAATGGCAGTTCTGCGATGGATATTTTGATTCTTATGAATATTTCAAAGATATTAGAACAGCCAATTGATAATATTATAAGTTTGGAAAAAGACTAAATGTCCGGAATTATTTCAAAGATTTATTATAATGTGGAAAATTTACATATTTGCTATGGAAAATAGAACAAATGTTCGATAAAATCATAACTGTAAACGAGCTCGAAATATTTCAACTTAAATGTATTTTTAACTTCCAGTTGGCAAGAGTAAATTCCAGTCTCATAGAAATTACTTCTGCACATATATATTGTCATTGATGACCATTGCTATGTATACTGTACTTGCAACTGATTGCCTGCCTGTGCAGATTGGAGATAAATATGAATAATAAAGGCAATCGGAAACATTTAACATTTGAGCAGCGTGTTGAGATTGAAAAAGCTCTTACTGAGAATAAAGCTTTGCTGAAATTGGAAGAATCATAGGCAAAGATTCCTCAACAATATCTAAGGAAGTACGTCTTCATGCACGTGTCAAAGAGCGTCCGGATCCGGGTTATACCAATCCTCCCTGCATTCATCGAAAAAAATGTAAAATGACCTGTCTCTGTGATGAGCAATGTGGAACTATGTGTAAAATCTGTAAAAAGCAAAATATGCGTTGTATAGATGTATGTCCTGCATATGAAACGGCGGAATGTGAGAAGCTTAAAAAGCCGCCATATGTATGTAATGGATGCGCTAAAAAAAGCCATTGTCTCATGCCAAGAATGTTTTATTCTTCCAAGTATGCTCATGATGAATATCGCAGTGTGCTTGTTGATAGCAGAGTTGGTATCAATCAGACTCCCGAAAGTATTCAGTCCATGAACGATTTACTGGTCCCACTGATCAGGATAAACACCAGTCCATCGGACACATTTATGCTACCCACGCAGAGGAATTAGGCTGCTCCAGAAGAACACTTTACTCTTACATTAATGATTGTGTATTTGATATCCGCAATGGTGATTTAAGACGTTCTGTGCGCTATAAAAAGCGCAGGAAACCTACGAAGGCAGGATCAAAAGACCGTTCTTACCGCCAAGGTCATAACTACGAAGATTTTCAGGATTATATGAAGGAACATCCAGATACCAATGTCGTGGAAATGGACTGTGTGGAAGGTAAGAAAGGCGAAAGCAGATCTATCTTGACCTTTACATTCCGCAACTGCAATCTTATGCTCATGTTCCTTTTGGAATATCAGGATCAGGAATGCGTCCTGGAGGTCTTTGTATGGCTGGAAACAGTTTTGGGACAGGAGGCATTCAAAAAGCTTTTCCAGTGATCCTCACGGATGGAGGTTCTGAATTCTCCGCCCGAAAAGAGATGGAAGAATTCTGTGACGGAAGTAAAAGTACTACTGTCTTTTACTGTGATCCATACAGCTTTTGGCAAAAAGGTGCCTGTGAAAAGAATCATGAGTATATCCGCTATATATGTCCGAAAGGCAGTTCATTCGCTAATTTAAATGACGATAAAGTCAGGCTTATGATGAATCACATAAATAACGAAAAAAGAGACAGTTTTAATGGACACAGTCCATATGAACTCTCTCTTTTACTCTTGGACAACAAGCTGCATAAATCATTAGGATTAAAGGCAATCGAACCTGATGACGTTATGCTTAGTCCGAAACTTATAAAATAAAACAGTAAAGCACAGGCAGATTTCACTGCACCAGAATTTAGTCTTACACATAAGGCATGTGGAATTTAGTCCTGCATACTATTTTCAGATGCCCATTTAGCATGTAAAAAAACATTAAAACTGGGTGCTTATGGACTCATTATAAAGCAAATATATGAATTTGTTAAGACGTAAAGTGGAAATTAATCCTGCAGAATTACAGGGATAATCCACAGCTGGAAATTAGTTTTTCATTTAAGTTCGAAATATTTCAGCACTGCAGGCTGGAAAAGAAAATGAAAGTGAGGACAGTAAATATGAATCGAAAAGAACTTATAGAGAAACGAAGTATCAATACAAAAGTATTTGAAAATCAGGACCATTCCTGTACAGCAGAGATTTATCTTGCTCCTGTACATTATAAGGATACAGATGGAACCTGGAAGGAAATGGATAATAAGCTGGAAGAGTCATATGAAACAAGTGTTTATGCACAAAAAACAAATCTTGTTTCAGAAGAAGGTTTCACAAACAGGAAGGGAACTTTTGGGGCATTTTTCGCCAAAAAAACATCAGAAGATAATATGATGAGGATTAAAGATCAGTATGGCAGTATTTCATGGGGCGTAGAAAACTGTAATACGGTAGAAGCTGTAAAACAGAAAGATAATACCGTTTGTTATCCTGAAATCCTGGAGGGAATGGAACTGCGCTGTCGTGTAAAGGGAATGCGTATGAAAGAAGATATGGTATTGCTTAGAAAGGAAGCTGCAAAATCATATACATATCTTTATCAGACAGAAGGACTTGTACCTGAGTTGAGGGAGAAAGAAGTACTCTTCTTTGATGAAGGTCAAAACGAAATTTTTAGGGTTCAGGCTCCATATATGAGAGATTTTTCAGGATCAAAATCAGAAAGTATTGAGGTGTCAGCTGAGATGACTGCTGATGGTAAGTGCAGAGTTACTTTTACTCCTGATAGAAACTGGTTAAATGAAGCGAGCAGGAAGTTTCCGGTAGTGATTGATCCTGTGACAACTACTTCCAAAGCAGCGACAGATATTGAAGATGCTTATATTTCATCTAAAAATAATACAGACAATTATTATAACAATGAAAATCTCTGGTTAAAAGGAGGAAACGAAATCAGAAGAAGTTTTCTGAAATTCCAGTTGCCTGAGATTAAGACAGGAGACATGATTGTAAATGCACGTCTTGTAATGGTATCGCTGGGAGAGAATGGTGCAGAGAAAACAATTGCTGTACATAAAGTGATTCAGAGCTGGGAATCAAAAACCATTAACTGGGATAATAAACCAATTTATGAAGAAACAGTTCAGGATTTATGCAAGTTTACTGCTGATAAAATCAAATATGTTGTGATGGATATTACCAGAATGGTAAAGGAGTGGTACAGAGATGGCAGTAATAATGGGCTGATGCTGAAAGAAATTGACGAATTATCAGGTTCCGTACAGCTGATGTCATCAGACTGGGATTCTTCACTCAGTGATTACAGACCCAAAATTGAAATTTCTTATGTAAACTATTCCGGACTTGAAGATTACTGGACGTATCATAGTCAGAATATCGGACGTGCAGGGACTGTCCATGTAAACGATTATAACGGAAATCTGATTCTGGAACATCGTGTCATGGAAACATCAGGAAGCAGAATGCCGGCAGAGGTATCGTTGGTTTATAACACAAATGATAAGGATACCAATATTGGATATGGAAAAGGATTTCGTTTAAATTTCCATCAGATTATCCATAAAAAATCAATAGCGGGGAATGTTTATTATGCTCATACAGATGCAGATGGTACAGTTCATTATTTTGTGGAAAAAGAAGTAGAAAAGGATGGCAATACGGTTAAAGAGTGGAAAGATGAAACAGGGCTGGATCTGACCCTGATCCGAAACTTAAAATCAGAAGAACCTTACACAATACAGAATAAAGACGGAAATAGTATGGTGTTTAATGAGTCTGGATATTTGATTGCGGTAAAAGATAAAAACGGAAATAAATTAACGGTTTCATATGTGAATAATCGTGTAAAAAATATTACAGATGGAGCCGGGCGAATTATTACACTAAATTATTCTCTGGGAAGCGATGGAGAAGAAGCAAACCTGATTCAGGCAGTATCACCATCGGGCAATAAGAAGACTTTTGCCTATACCGCAGGAAGGCTTACCACGGTAACAGATATAGATGGCAAAAAAGTATTTTACACATATGACAGTAATGGAATGCTTGCCAGTGCAGAGAATATTAATGGATATCAGGTAAAATACGGGTATTATACAGAGGAACCCCATCGTGTAAAATCTATCGCAGAGTATGGAGATGGAACAAAAGGTAAAAGCCTTGCTATGACGTATGGATATAACAGTACAAAATTTACAGATAACAAAGGGCGAAAAGAGATTTACCGATTTGATAATAATGGAAATCTGCTTCATGTACATGATGGTTTTGGGCATGCTGTAAGCTGTAAATATAATGTTGACGGAAATCATGTAAACCGTCTTGAGAATGCTACCAAGTTACAGGACAATGTAGTGCAGCTGCTGAAAGATCCAGTAGTGCAGGCTGAAAATACTCCTTGGACATCAAAGATTTCTCCGAAAGGTGCCGGAAATACAGAAATCAATACAATAGCAGCTGAATGCATGATGGGAAATCGTTCACTGAAGGCAGAATGCACTTCCGTGAGTGGATATGCATACTGGGCACAAAATGTTAAAAGTGAAAAAGGGAATAACCTATACCGCATCCATGTATGTAAAAGCATCTGTCAGTGAGACTGCAGAAGATGGAGGTGCAATTCTGAGAGTCCGCTATATGGACAAAGATGGGGTACAGCAGCTGAAAGACAGTGAAATTATCAAAAGACAACAGAAGGTTTTGTACGCCTGACTAATACATTTACTGTTCCGGAAGACAGCAGTGATACTGTTGTTAAGGTTTATATGGTTATGTGGCATGCCAAAGGTGTAATGTATGGTGATATGGCACAGCTTGAAACAGGAACGTCCGCTAACAGATGTAACCTGATTGATAATGGGGATTTCCACCTTGGAACTACAGAAGGATTTGAGAAAAATGAAAGCAACACGGATGGTCTTTCAGAAGTTGGAATCGAAGATAATATTCCGATTAAAAGTCAGCTTCTGGTAACTGCATCTTCGCAGGGAGTTTTAAGGAAAACCCCATCAGATACGGGAGAAGTTCTGTCCAGTCTGACGAAACATCAGTTACTTTCCGGATACATTACTGTCGAGAAGAATGGAAGAAACTGGTACTATGCAAAGACAGCAGATGGCAAAGAGGGATATGTCTCAACAGGTCAGGCGATTCCATATCTGGGAGGACATGAAGGAACAAATTCAGCATTCGTAGTAGTAGGAAACTCTATTTTATATAAAAGTGCAGATAAAACCAGTGCCAGAGTACAGGAAGGAATTGATGCAGGAGTTTGTGCTGCTCTTGTAAAAACTGTAGATGGAACGGATGGAAATAAATGGTATTATATGGGACTGCAGATTGATGGCAATCGCTTTTTCGGTTATATGCCGGTTTCTGCCATTGTACGTCTGTGCAGGAATATCGCGAAAGTAGAAGTAAAAAAGGACGGCAGCTATTATTCTTCCAGGAGTACATCAGGAGCAGCAGCGGGAAGCCTCACAGCCGGAACCCGTATGGCAATCAGAGGAACTTCAGTTGATTCTGATGGAAAAGAATGGGGAGTGATCAGAAGAGGCAGTAAATTTTATTATGTTCCAATGTCAAATCTGCAGATAAAAACAGCTCCGTTGTCTGTACGAAAGAGCCGTGACAAAATAGAAGAGTCGGTAGCAGGTCTGGATGAATCTGTTTATCATTTTGTCGGTGAGCCGGACAAAGATAAAAAACTGGTGAAGATTGTGGACATTACCGGAAAAAAAGGTGATATCTATATGGTGAATGCCTGGGGAATGGGAACATCTCTGCCTGAGACAGATAATGATAAAAAGAGGCGTTTTGGTACTGAGGTAAGATTTATCGGCACAGATGAAGGCAGATATACATTATACAAATTTTAGTCCGGACATCATGGACTGGCAGTTCCTCAGCGACGTCTATGTAGCAAAGAAAGATTATACCAGTATTGAGGTTGCCTACACATACTGTCATAATGCAAATATAGCATATTTCGATGGGCTGGCATTATATAAAGAAAATTTTGGATGCAGTTATACTTATGATGATGAAAATAACCTCATTTCAGTTAAAGATTTGCAGGAACAGGTAACGAAGTTTGAGTATAACAGTAAGTCTGATATGACAGGTATCACAGATGCGAAAGGTAATTCTTTCAAGTATGAGTATGACAATGAAGAAACAACACGTAATGTAGTTAAGGGGACATCTGCACAGAATGTGGTATATCGTTTTACCTATGATTCAGCGGGCAATGTCCTGAAAAGCGGATGTGTTGATCCGAAAGTTCCGGAGACGGGTACCTGGATTACCAGAGTTATGACATCAGATAAGAATCATGTGAAATCAGTGACAGATGCAGGAGAAAATACGGTTCATTATACATGGGATATGACCAGAGATCTGATGACGGCATTCCAGGATGCAAAGGGGAATAAGATCAGTTATACCTATGATGACATAGAACGTCTTCTTTCAGCTGCACAGACAGTAACTGTAAATGGAAATAGAGAAACAGTCAGAAATAATTATTCTTATACGGATGACAATCTGACAGGAATTGTTCATAATGGTTTTGCTTATGCTTTTAACTATGATGCTTTCGGAAATGTCAGTGATGTGTCTGTAGCCGGGAAACAGGCAGTAAGATATGAATATGAGGATGGAAATGGAAATCTGTTAAAAGTATGCTATGGAAATGGTGCATATATTCGCTATGAATATGATAAGCAGAATCGGATTCATATGGTTTATTTCAAAGATGCGGCAGACAGCAAAGACAGAATCTTTACAGATATGCTTATGATAAGCAGGGAAATATTTATGCAGTAAAATCATATAAAGCAGGAAAGACATACTATCTGTTTTATGATTTCCTGGATCGTCTGGTGAGAGTAAGAGATGAGCTGGGGAGCACTTATGAATATGCCTATGATGCAAATAACTGTATGGAGTCAATGGTACATACCTGCGGAACACATACAATGAAAACAGTATATACCTATGACAAGGACAGCAGAGAAACAAAGACCAGATGTGCAAAGACCTTTGAAAGAACTACAGAGTATGACAAGTTCGGCAGAGTGTCCAGGCGTACCTGGAATACAGCATCTCCTTATATATCAGCATATACTTACATTGACAAGGGAGAGAATCGTTACAGTCTTCCTAAAACAGTTAAGAATGGTTCTGAAACCTTAAACTATACATATGACGCAAACGGAAATATCATAAGTATCAAAGATTCTGCAGGTGAGAGTACATTTCGATATGACGAATTAAATCAGCTGATCCGGGAAAATAATTATCAGTTAAACAAAACCATTACTTATGC
>ENA-OQMZ01001088-OQMZ01001088.1-human-gut-metagenome-genome-assembly--contig:-NODE-1088-length-10290-cov-1.323428_pt1 | contig 10290 bp, 12 predicted proteins | sample MGYA00242621_ERZ504862 | MGnify/ENA primary metagenome ERZ504862 (study PRJEB26092, sample SAMD00036393) | human gut metagenome | host: Homo sapiens | study: EMG produced TPA metagenomics assembly of... | reverse complement strand
ATCCGTCGTCTACTACCGGTCCATTGTCGCTGGAAAGAATAATTAATGTGTTCTGGGTTAATCCCATTTTATCGAGGGCTTCGAGTTAACTGACCTACACTCCAGTCAAATTGTGCGATAGCATCACCGCGCAGTCCCATCTTGTTTTTACCACGGAAACGATTGTGTGGAAAACGGGGAACGTGCACATCATTAGTGGCGAAATACATAAAGAAAGGCTCGTCTTTATGTTGTTTGATAAAATCAACTGCATGTGCGGTAATGGAATCGGCTATATTTTCATCTTTCCATAATGCTTTGCCACCTCCTTTCATATAACCGATTCGGCTGATACCGTTCACGATAGACATATCATGACCGTGACTCGGTTTCAGATTATATAAAAGTTCAGGGTTGTCTTTTCCGGTAGGTTCACCGGGGAAATTTTTTTATATAGCTTACTTCTATCGGAGCTGAAGGATCATAATTGGCTACTTGGCCATTCTCGATAAATACACAGGGAACCCGGTCGGCTGTGGCTGCCATGATATAGGAATAGTCAAACCCCAAATCACCTAGAGAAGCAGAGAGAGGAGCATTCCAGTCTTGTTGTGCAGTTTTATCACCTAATCCTAAATGCCATTTGCCAAATGCTCCTGTGGCATAGCCGGAGCTTTTAAACATATCTGCCATAGTATATTGCTCGGGACGTATAATCATTCCTGCATTGCCGGCAGCTACATCTGTTCCGGGTTTACGCCATGCATATTCTCCGGTCAGCATGGAATATCTGGATGGGGTACTGGTAGCGGCGGTAGCGTGTGCGTTGATAAATCGTATCCCTTCGGATGCCAGACGGTTGACATTTGGAGTTTGTACGTTTTTTGCTCCATAACACTCCAAAGTCACCATATCCTAAATCATCAGCATAGATGAAGATAACATTGGGCTTGTCTGTATTTTGATTTTTGTTTTCCGCATGAACAGCCAAGCATGAAGTAAGTGCCAATGAAAGCATTCCGTAATGTCTTTTTTTCATAGTAATTATATTGTTTAGTGAGTAATCAATTCTACAAAGATAAAGATATATTTTAAAAACGGGGATTAATTCTACAAAATTGTGGAATGAAATTGTTGGTATTTCTACATAATGTGAAAAATGAAATAATGGTTATTTTGTTGATTTTTAGAGTATTGGATGCCGATGTGCCCCATGGCATATTTTTTGTTATGTAAATTAATGTAATACACTAAAAACTAAACTTTAAAATATATAACCATTTGCCTTAACAAAACAAGGCTGAAAAGCCATGTTCCCCCTGAATGGGAAAATCTGTATATAACTCAGTTTTAAGCTTCCCGGTTCGTGACGAATCGGGAAGTTTCTATTATTTCCTTGATGAATCTGGTTTTTCTACAAGACTTTTACTGAAAATAAGTTAATATTAATGGATGATATGCAGTATTCGATCTCTTTCTTACTTTTAAAAGTAGAAAATAGATTAATACATTATAGTTATGAAAAAGTTGAACTTTTATTATTAGCATTCCTGGCAGTTATGGGAGTCACTTTCCAATCATGTGATGATGATGATGGTTACTCTCTTGGTGATGTGGCAGTGGATTGGGCTACTGTAAATGTGAAAGGTGCCCATGTTTATGACTTTACAGGTGACAGATGGGGACAAATCTGCCTGCAACGACTGATTATTTTTGGTATTCCCCGATAGATGGACAACGGGTTATTCTTTATTTCAATCCTTTGTATGATAATTATCCGGAAGGATATGATTGCTCAGTCAAAGTGTTGAGTATAAAGGAAATTCTAACTAAACCTATAGAGGAGCTGACAGCAGAAGAATGAAGAAGAGTTTGGAAATGATCCTGTAGATATATTTGAAGATAATATGTGGATTAGTGGCGGTTATTTGAATATTATTTTTAATCAGAACATGCCTTCTAAAGTGAAACATTTGGTTAGTTTGGTAAAAAACACTACAATTACGCCCGATCAGGATGGCTATATTCATTTAGAATATCGTTACAATACGTATGCTGATACTACTGGTTATTGGAGAAACGGTGCGGTATCCTTTAATTTGAATTCTTTGGAAATAACATCGGAAACAAAGGGTATAAAGGTAAAAATAAACTCGGCTAAAAATGGTGAAAAGGAAGTCTCTTTTGATTTAAAAGAAACACCGTCACCAGTAGGCTTGAGCCAAATGGATTTTCTCAAATGGAAATCAAATAATTAAGGGTTTGTATTAGAGAGAGTTGTGTGTGGCCCCTTGCATCTTGTTGTGTAGATGCAGGGGCTGATTGTATTGTTGATAACGTTTTTCAGTTTGATATTTGTTGTTTATTGGTTGGTTGATGGAAAAAATTGTATGGTTTCTTCGTTTTTTTTTCTTATTTCAGTGTTTTTTCAGAATTATCTTGTTTCTTTGTCTTTAAGAACCAAAAGTAGGACTTATGAAAATACTATTAGTAGAAGACGATGCTAATTTGCGTGAAGTGACTCAGCGCTCATTGGAAAAGGAGCGTTATGTGGTGGAAATTGCTGCCGATTACCGTACCGCATTACAAAAGATAGAGGATTATGATTATGACTGCATTTTGCTGGATATTATGTTGCCGGATGGCAGTGGCCTGGATTTGTTGGAAAAGTTGAAAGAAATGCATAAACGGGAAAATGTGATCATCCTTTCAGCCAAAGACTCTATAGAAGACAAAGTACTAGGATTGGAGCTCGGAGCTGATGATTATCTGCCTAAACCTTTTCATTTGGTGGAACTGAATGCACGTATCAAAAGTGTGATACGCCGTCATCAGCAAGGTGGGGAAAATAGTATCAAATACGGAAATATAGAAATTTTTTCCCGATAAATATGGGGTGACCGTAGCTGGAAAGAAGCTTGAACTGAACCGTAAGGAATATGATATTCTGGTTTATTTTATGAACCGTCCCGGCAGATTGGTTAATAAAAGCACACTTGCCGAATCCGTATGGGGCGACCATATAGATCAAGTCGATAATTTTGATTTTATCTATGCCCAAATCAAGAATTTACGAAAGAGATTGAAAGAGGCTGGAGCTACTCCTGAACTGAAGGCTGTTTATGGTTTTGGATATAAAATGGTAGTGGAATAAATGAAACTGATTTATTATATCATTATCCGTATATCGTTGGTGTTGTCGGTTTTATTGACTGGCTGGGCCATCCTTTTCTATTTTGCTGTAATGGATGAGGTGAATGATGAAGTGGATGACTCATTGGAGGATTATTCGGAAATTATCATCATACGTGCATTGGCGGGAGAGGAGCTTCCTTCTAAAAATACAGCTTCCAACAATCAGTATTTCCTGCGTGAAGTGACGAAGGAATATGCAGGATCTTGTGATGATATCATTTATAAAGATTCTATGGTTTATATTCCTGAAAAAGATGAAACTGAACCTGCACGAATCCTTACGACCATTTTTAAGGATGATGGCGAAAAGTTTTTTGAATTGACGGTAGCGACTCCTTCTATAGAAAAAGAAGATTTGAAAGATGCTATGGCAGGTTGGATTATTTTTCTTTATATCGCTTTATTATTGACTATAATTGTTATTAATGTGTGGGTGTTTTATCGGAATATGCGTCCTCTTTATGTATTGCTTCATTGGTTGGATAAATATCGTATCGGTAAGGTAAACGAGCCTTTACAAAATAATACCCGGGTTTCAGAATTCAGAAAATTAAATGAAGCGGCTGTTCGTTATGCAGAGCGCAGTGAGCAGATGTTCGAACAGCAAAAACAATTTATTGGTAATGCATCTCATGAGATGCAGACACCACTGGCTATTTGTCGTAATCGGTTGGAGATGCTGATGGAGGATGAAATCTTTCAGAAAGCCAATTGGAAGAGTTGATGAAAACCCACCAGACTTTGGAACATATAACGAAGCTGAACAAGTCTTTGTTATTGCTTTCGAAGATAGAGAACGGTCAATTTACGGATACTGTCCAAGTAGAAGTGAATAAATTATTGAGGCAATATCTGGAGGACTATAAAGAAGTGTATCAATATCGTGAGATCATAACAAGTATAGAGGAAGAAGGTGTTTTCTATCTTACGATAAATGAAACATTGGCAGTGGTGTTGCTTACCAATTTGTTGAAGAATGCTTTTGTGCACAATATGGACGGTGGGCACATCCGGATTGTCATTACTCCCCACAGTGTGATGTTCTGCAATACAGGGGCGGCACAACCGCTGGATGCCCGGCGTATTTTTGAGCGTTTTTATCAAGGAAAGAAAAAAGAAGGCTCTACCGGTCTAGGTTTGGACAATTAGCAGATACGATATGTAAAATGCAGGCTCTCAGCTTTGCTATGAATATAAGAGCGGGGAGCATTGTTTTACACTTTATGCATCCACTCATAATCAATAAAAAAAATCGTGTTTTTTTTAGAATTTCAAATTCTTTTCAGAATCTCCCTTCATATTTGCATCAGAAAACAGAATGTAGAACCAAATAAAAAAAATGACGATTATGAAAAAGGTATTATTATTGTTAGTGTGCTTATTTACGTTGCAAACAGTGGTATGGGCGGATGATGACAAACCTATTCAAGTAAACCAATTGCCTCAGACTGCACAGACTTTTATCAAAACTCATTTCCCCGATAATAAGGTGGCGATGGCTAAAATGGAAACAGACTGGTTTGATAAAAGCTATGATGTGATTTTTACTAATGGAGACAAACTGGAATTCGATAAAAAAGGTATTTGGACAGAAGTGAATTGCAAATACAGCGCTGTACCTGTCGCTGTGGTTCCTGACGCAATAAAGAAGTACGTTGCTACGAATTACCCCGATGCAAGATGCTCAAGATCGAGAGGGACAAGCATGACTATGAAGTGAAACTTTCTAATGGTTGGGAGATAAAGTTTGATATGCAGTTCAATGTGATTGATATTGACAATTAATTGTTAGTTATAGATTGAAGTATGGTTTATGTATGATAAACTGAAGCTTTGCAGGCCGTTTTCTTGTTCCATGAAAGAAAGGCCTGTCTTTTCATTAATTTTAATAGCATAGTAATTTTGCCGACACGATCTTGTAACAGATAACATGGATATTTGCATAGTTTTAATAATAAAGATATGCATCTGAGAACGTATTATCCTACAGTGGTTTTATCGGATATCCATCTGGGAACCTCTCATTCTAAAACAATAGAGGTCAGTAACTTTTTGAAATCTGTCAATTGTGACCGTCTGATATTGAACGGAGACATTATAGATGGTTGGCATTTGCGCAAGGCAGGTACTAAGAAGTGGCAAGCAAAACATACTGATTTCTTTAAGGTTATCATGAAGATGATGGAGAACTTCGGTACTGAAGTTATTTATGTGCGCGGCAACCACGATGATTTTTTGGACAGCTTGGTCCCTATGACATTCTATAACGTAAAAATCGTCAAAGAATACATCCTTGAAACACATGGAAAGCGTTATTATGTGACACATGGCGATCTATTCGACCGGGTTACCACACAGATGAAATGGTTAGCCCGGTTGGGCGATGCAGGTTATACATTCCTCTTATGGGCGAACCGCTTTTATAACCAATATCGTACCCAGCGGGGGAAACCGTATTATTCTCTGTCACAGGCCGTCAAACAAAAAGTAAAGTCGGCTGTTTCCTATATATCGGACTTTGAGAAAGTATTGGTGGAGTTTGCACGTGTACGTAAATGTGACGGAGTGATTTGTGGTCATATCCATCATCCGGCTAATACCTATTATGATGGTATTCATTATCTGAATTCGGGCGATTGGGTAGAAAGCTTTCGGCACTGACAGAGGATGCGGACGGGAATTGGAATATCATGGAATACCATCATGTACTAGCTGATGAGAATGAAGATAATAAAGAGTTTACCCTAATACATACAGCCTCATGAAATTTTTATTTATAGTACAGGGTGAGGGGAGAGGACATCTTACTCAAGCCATTACGTTGGAGGAAATATTGCGCCGGAACGGTCACGAAGTAGTGGAAGTACTGGTAGGTAAAAGTAGTTCGCGCCGCTTGCCGGGATTTTTCAATCGTAACATCCATGCTCCTGTAAAACGTTTTGTCAGTCCTAATTTTCTGCCTACACCAGCCAACAAACGGGTGAGTTTGATGCGGAGCGTGGCATATAATCTAGTGAAACTTCCTGTGTATATCAATAGCATTAACTACATTCGTCAGCGTATCGAGGCCAGTGGTGCGGACAGGGTTATCAATTTCTATGAATTGCTGACCGGACTGACTTATTCCTTGTTCCGTCCCTCTCGTTCCGCAGATCTGTATAGGGCATCAATATCTGTTCTTGCATAAAAGTTTTGAATTTCCAAAGGCTGATAAAGTAAGCTTGGCTCTTTTGAAGTTTTTTACCGTATTGACCAGCTTGGGGGCGAAGGAACGTTTGGCTCTTTCTTTTCGTCACATGAAGGATGATCCTCAGAATCATATCCGTGTGATTCCTCCTTGTTGCGTAGGGAAGTGACTTTACATGAACCTTATTCCGGTGACTATATACATGGCTATATGGTTAATGCGGGTTTCAGTGAAAATGTAATGAAATGGCACAGGCAACATCCCGGGATACCGCTTCGTTTCTTTTGGGACAAGTGGGAGGAGGAACCGGTGAAGAGAGTGGACAATACATTGAGCTTTTATCAACTGGATGATGTGGAATTTTTGAGGCAGATGGCGGGATGCAAGGCTTATGCCAGTACTGCCGGATTTGAATCGGTGTGCGAGGCCATGTATTTAGGCAAGCCTATTCTGATGGTTCCTGCCATATAGAACAGGACTGTAATGCATATGATGCCGAAAAAAGCGGTGCGGGTATCAATTCCTCCGATTTTAATTTGCAACAGTTGCTGGAATTTGCGAAAGATTACCACCCCAATCGTGATTTTGTGTATTGGTACGTGGAGCTGAATATACTTTGTTGAATTTGTTAGAGAGTGATTCTTCCAATTATCAACAAGTTTTATTTAATGAGATGTATTTGGTTGAAGAGTTTATTTGATTTTCTTATAAAAACTCTCTTTAAGTCATGGCTGTATGCGTCGGCTGTGACTTTTTTATTGTTATTGATTTGTAGTTATATTGACATGTTATTGTAATGTGTATGACGTATTTTTGCTAAAAATATTAAAACCGTATGGAGAAGAAGAAAAAGGAAGATAAATATTATCTGCCGAGAGATATCAGTTGGATGTATTTTAATCGTCGCATTTTGCAGGAAGCCATGAAAGAACGTGTTCCTATACTGGAACGGTTGAGCTTTTTAGGAATTTACTCTAATAATTTGGATGAATTTTTCAGAGTACGTGTAGCTACTCAAAGCCGGGTGGCCGAGTGCGAAGATAAAGCGGCGCATTCTGAACGGGAAGAAGCATTGAAACTGATTAGACAGATAAATAAACTGAACAACAGGTACTCTAAAGAATATGAAGGTGCGATCAAGCAGGTAACGGCAGAATTGGAGAAAGAAAATATTTGTTTAGTCAATCATGTACAACTGGATGAGGAACAACAGTTATTTGTCGATTCTTTTTATCAACAACGGCTGAATGGGTTTATTAGTCCTGTCTGGCTGAAATCAGTAAAACAACTGGGTAACGAAGCGGATGAAAATATCTTTTTGGCTGTAAAGATGAGGAAAGAAGGACATAAAGTTGGAGAATATGCAATTATAGAGCTGCCTGTAGCACAGGCAGGGCGTTTTATCCGTCTGCCGGATAAGGATGGTAAAAATTACCTGATGTATTTGGATGATGTGGTACGCTATTGTTTACCATTGATATTTCATGGTATGAACTATAAACATTTTGAAGCGTATGCTTTCAAGTTTACCAAAGATGCGGAGATGGAGATAGACAATGATCTGCGTAACGGAATGATGCAGAAAATTTCTAAAGGAGTAAAGAGTCGCAAACGAGGTGAGCCTTTACGGGTTATTTATGATGCCAGTATGCCTAAAGATCTTTTAAAACGTGTCATGAACAAGTTGAATCTGGATAAGTTGGATACAGTATTGGGCGGTGGAAAATATCATAACCATAAGGACCTGATGCCGTTTTTCCAGACTGTGGACCGGAAAGATTTGAAATACCCTGAATGGACTTACCTGTTTTGAAAAATGAGCTTTCGGGTAACGTTGGTATGTTGGAGCTGATTCGTAGGAAAGATCGTTTTATTCATGTGCCTTATCATAGTTTCGATTCTTATATCCGTATATTGCAGGAAGCGGCGATTAATAAAGAAGTAAAAGTATCAAGACAACCTCTATCGTTTGGCTAAAGATCGAAAGTGGTAAAAGCATTGATTAATGCGGCACGCAATGGAAAGAAGTAACAGTAGTTATTGAATTGCTGGCACGTTTTGACGAGGCTTCCAATATAGATTGGTCAAAGAAAATGCAGGATGCCGGTATCCGTGTGATATTTGGGGTGGAGGGACTGAAGGTACACTCTAAGATTACCTATATATCCATGAAAACAGGTGCGGATATAGCTTGTATCAGTACAGGAAACTTTCATGAAGGTAACGCCCGTATGTACACTGATTATATGTTGATGACGGCTGCTAAGAATGTGACGCGTGACGTGAGTTTGGTCTTTGATTTTATAGAACGCCCTTATTCTCCCGTTCGCTTCAAAGAACTGTTGGTATCTCCTAATGAGATGAAGCAAAAATTTAGCCGTCTTATTAATGAAGAAATTAAGAACAAGCAGGCCGGAAAACCTGCTTACATTTTGATAAAGATTAATCATATTACTGATCCGGTAATGGTGAAGAAACTGTATGAAGCATCTTCGCATGGTGTTCGGATAGACTTGCTGGTTCGTGGTAATTGTTCACTGATTACGGGAGTGCCGGGAGTGAGTGATACAATTCGTATCAATGGCATCATAGACCGTTATCTGGAACATTCGCGTATTTTTATTTTTGCCAATGGTGGTGATGAGAAAATGTTCATTGGTTCGGCTGACTGGATGCCGCGCAATTTGGATAACAGGGTGGAAGTGATTGCTCCCGTTTACGATCCGGAAATAAAGGCAGACTTGAAGCGGGTAGTGGAATATGGTTTGAAAGATACTCTGCAAGGACGGGTGGTGGACGGAACAGGAGAGAATCGTCCTTGGATATCGGAAGATAAGACAGCTTTCCGTTCGCAGGAGGAATTATACAAATATTATTTAAATGAAAACAGAATAAAGGATTAAGATGGGAAAAGTGAATTATGCTGCTATTGATATGGTTCTAACGCTGTGCGCCTTTTGATAAAAAGCATTGACAGGGAGGCTGTGCAGGAGAAAAAAATTAAAAAAGTGATGATGCTTCGCGTACCCCTACGACTAGGGTTCGATGTTTTCTCCATAGGTGAATTGTCCGAGAAGAAAGCGGATAAGCTGAGACGTTTGATGAAGGCTTTCCGTCAGTTGATGAAAATTTATGATGTGGATGATTACAGGGCATGTGCTACTTCGGCTATGCGGGACGCGCGTAACGGGAGGACGATAATCAAGAAAATCGAAAAGGATACAGGTATCCGCATTGAGATAATTGATGGTCAGGAAGAGGCTCGAATGATTTATAATAATCATATAGAGTGTATGGAAGACCGTCTGGGTAATTATATGTATGTGGATGTGGGTGGTGGCAGTACAGAGATTAATCTGTTGACTAACGGTGAGTTGGTATGGTCGGTGTCTTACAACATCGGTACGGTGCGTATGCTAAGTAATGCTGTTAAAGAAGGAACTTGGCAGCAAATGGAAGAAGAGCTTATGAAAGTGACGGAAGGTGTTGCCGCGATCAATATCATCGGATCGGGTGGGAATATTAATAAGTTGTTCCGCCTGGCAGATAAGAAGGATAAGAAGTTGCAACGTTTGCCGGTCAGTTCGTTGCAAACAGTCTATGATGTGTTAGAACCGCTGACTCCGGAGGAAGGTAGAGGCATTCAGTCTAAAGCAAGACCGTGCCGATGTAATTGTGCCTGCTGCGGAAATTTTTCTGAAAATTGCAGAAGTAGTGCATGCAGAATATATTTATGTTCCGGTCATTGGACTGTCTGATGGTATCATTGACAATCTGTATGCCAAAAGCCTTGAGAAAGAAATGAAAGTTGAATAAAACTTTCATTTTAATACTGTTTGTATTGTACGATCTTCAAAAATATTCGGTTTATCCTGATAAATTGTTGGAAATTAATAGTTGAAGTTCCAAAAATTTGCTATATATTTGTA
>ENA-OQMZ01001087-OQMZ01001087.1-human-gut-metagenome-genome-assembly--contig:-NODE-1087-length-10299-cov-0.948879_pt1 | contig 10299 bp, 17 predicted proteins | sample MGYA00242621_ERZ504862 | MGnify/ENA primary metagenome ERZ504862 (study PRJEB26092, sample SAMD00036393) | human gut metagenome | host: Homo sapiens | study: EMG produced TPA metagenomics assembly of... | reverse complement strand
TTTAGCAAGAATTCTTTCTTTTACAACTATATCTAAAGAAAAGAGTGGGAAAATAAGCCATCAGTTAAGAAAGTTTGTACTCGTAACAATGAGATAAAAGGATGACAATGAAAGAAACATTTACATTAGTAGCAACTGCTGCAGCAGGTCTTGAGGCTGTGGTTGGACGTGAATTGCGTGAGTTAGGTTATGACACTCAGGTTGAAAATGGTAAGGTGCGTTTCCAAGGCGGTGTTCGTGCAATAGCTGAAACTAACCTTTGGTTGAGAGCAGCAGACCGTATCAAGATTGTAGTGGGTGAATTTCCAGCACGTACCTTTGAGGAACTCTTTCAGGGAGTTTTTGCCTTAGACTGGGAAAATTATCTTCCGCTAGGTGCAAAGTTCCCAATTTCTAAAGCTAAATGTGTTAAATCAAAGCTTCATAATGAGCCATCTGTTCAGGCGATTTCCAAAAAAGCTGTCGTTAAGAAATTGCAGAAGTATTTCCACCGTCCAGAAGGAGTGCCTCTTCAAGAAACAGGAGCAGAATTTAAGATTGAAGTTTCTAATTTTAAAGGATAAGGCTACAGTTTTGATTGATACCACAGGTGCTAGTCTCTTTAAGCGTGGCTATCGTACTGATAAAGGTGGGGCACCTATTAAGGAAAATATGGCGGCTGCTATCCTTGAACTTAGTAACTGGTATCCGGATAAACCGTTGATTGATCCAACTTGTGGTTCAGGGACCTTCTGTATTGAGCTGCAATGATTGGTATGAATATTGCGCCAGGATTTAATCGTGATTTTGCCTTTGAAGCATGGAATTGGGTGGATAAAGATTTAGTACAGTTGGTACGTGATGAAGCAGATAGCAAGGCGAATTATGATATTGAATTAGATATTATGGGTTGTGATATTGATGGCCGTATGGTTGAGATTGCAAAAGCCAATGCTCGTGAGGCTGGTCTTGAAGATGTTATTAAAATTGAAACAAATGCGTTTACAGGACTTGAAAACAAGATAAAATCAATTGGTGTCATTATTTCAAACCCTCCTTATGGTGTAGCGTTTGTTGGATGACAAGGCTGTGGATATCTTGTATAATGAAATGGGTCAAACTTTTGCGCCACTTAAAACTTGGAGCAAGTTTATCTTGACCAGCGATGAACAATTTGAAAGCAAATACGGTATGAAAGCCGATAAAAAACGTAGCTTTATAACGGGACACTCCGTGTTGATTTGTATCAATATTTTGGTGAGCGTGTTCGCCGTTCTGAGGCTAGAAAGGTAAATTAAACGTGTCAGAAGATAAAACACAAAATGGCTATGAAGGTAGCCAAGAGCTAGATTTCCAAGATGCCAAGGAAATGACAGTCGGTGAGGCTGTCCGCAAAGAAGCTGAGATTAATGCTGGTGTAACAGAAACAGATAGCATTTTGGATAAGTATATCAAGCAACATCGCGAAGAAGTTGCCTCACAAAAATTTTCAAAGAAAATTGAAGCTGATGGCGACACATCACCTTTGGATGCTTTTATTCAAAAGCAACGTCAGGAGTTTGCGGATTCAGGTTTGATTGGTCAATCAATGGCTAATGAGTCAATCAACTCAACAACAGCTACTGAAGAAGTAACACCGTCACATTTGGTTTTGGTGCTACAGATAACAAGGTTGATGAAACTCAATCTCATATTGACAAGCAGTTGCCGAATGCTCCTGTTGAACCTGAGGTTATTGCAGAACCAGAAAGTCAAAGTTCTGAAGTTATCATTACGTCAACGAATGCTGATCGTTTCATCACGTCAGAAACAGAAAAATTTGACCTTGGTGATGCACTTGCAGATTCAGCTACTTCAACTAATCAGCCAACGCCAGCCTATAACGATGCATTGGTAGATAATATTGATGATAACAATCCTTTGATTGCTAACATTGATGATCCAGAACCACAAAATCCTGTTGTCGCCAATATTGATGATACTGAGCCACAAGCTTCAAACCCTTTGTTGGATGATGTTACTATCTCAGACACTATCGATTTGGCGGCTATTGCATCAACAGTGGCAGGGGTAACTGGAGCAAAAGCTGACGAAGAAAAGACAACAACCAAAAGTGCTATGGCAAGTTAAATCGCCCATCTGCAGGACGACAGAATCTCATTCAGAATCTATTTCGCCATCGCATAAGAGTGCCTTTGATGGTGACATTCCAGTTTACCGCCGTAAAGGTGTTGTTATCGGTGCTCTAGCAGTTCTTGCTTTAGCTATTATTGGTGGTAGCTATGCTCTTTATAAGGGAACACATAGCCAATCGGCAAAAACAACAAGCACAGCTTCTTCAGCAGTGACTTCATCATCAAGCAAGGACACGGCAGCTGCTGATAATAAGGCCTTCGAAGAAATGTATAAGAATTTCTTCACAGATGACGAGCAAACAAAACTCGCTAATGATCAATTTGGTAAGCTATCAGATTTGGAAAAACTGCTCAAGAAATTGGAGAAAACCAAGTATTATGATGCAGCTAAGAAAAAATATGATAACTTGAAGAAACAAATTGAAGCTGTACAAAAGATTAACAGTCAGTTTGAGTCAGATGCTCTGGTAGATGGTAGCTATAATGCCTCTATCGCTGTTAAATCCGATGCAACTTTAATAATCTGCCAGAAAGTGTAACAACAACTGGAAATGCGAGTCTTGATAGCACTATCCAAGAAGCGATTAAGGGTGGTAAGACTCAGCTTGAAGAAAAAGCTAAGGCTGCGAGCGTAACATCTGCAGCGACAGCTGCTGATAGCGCCAATACTGTTAGTCCTGCTGCACCTTCGGGTGATAACACGTCTGGAGCAGCTTCTAATGGTGGTGGTTCGGCTGCATCAAATACTTCTGGAGCGCAAAATGGATCAGCTAACTCAGGTGCAACTGGTTCAACTGGTGCGACTGGAGGAACTACTGGTGGCTCAGCTGCAGCTTCAACAGTTGTAACACGCGGAATCACAAATTATAACCCATCAATCCTTCAACGTGACCGCTCACGTGTGCCTTATAATGCAAACGTAGTAGCAGATACAAGTAACCCAGCTTGGACTTGGGCTGATGGTGTTCTTGATAAGATTATTGAAACATCACACTCACGTGGTTACTTCTCAGGAGATAACTTCATCCTTGAACCAGTTAACATCATCAATGGTAATGGTTACTACAACTTGTACCTTCCAGATGGAACTTACCTCTTCAGTATCAACTGTAAGACAGGTTACTATGTTGGTAATGGTTCAGGTCACTCAGATAAACTTGATTATTAATAATAATCTGCGACACTCCCTAGGGAGTGTTTTTTGTTTTATCTTGGTGAAGGCCTAGTTTATAAGGATTTTGTGCTATAATAGAGGGATAAGATAGGGGTGAATACTATGGCAAAATTGATGCCGGGTAGAGTCCGTAATGAGGGTATTGAACTTTTTGAAAAGGATCTCATTACCATTCATCAGGTCTCAGAAACTCAGTTGGATACAACAGTTGACCAACATCATTTAATTTATGCACTCAATGATTCTGAAATCACGTGTGACTGTGATTATTTCGCTCAAAAAGGCTATTGTCCCCATTTGGCAGCGGTTGAGTATTATCTAAAAAATGATAAAGAAGGCCAGCGTCTCTTGGCAGAACTGGAAGAGGAACAAGAATCCTCTCAAGGCCAAGAGCGAGGTCACTCTTTTGGTGGTTTATTTTTAGAAGGGCTTTCCCTGAATGAAGATGATACCGTTAGATATAGCTTGACGGTAGAGGGAGAGGAATCTACCTTTGGTTCAGAGATTTGGTGGAGTATACGTTTACGTCGCTTACCAGATGAACGTTCTTATGTTATTCGAGATATTCCTGCCTTTCTCAAACTTGTAGAGGCTGAGGGCTATTATCAGATAGGTAAGAACTACTATGAACCCCTATCACTTATTCAATTTGACCAGGCTTCACAGGCATTTTTAGACTTCCTAGGACGGATGATTCCAGATGAAGCCAAGACTAATTTAGACTTTATTTTACCGAATAATGCACGTCACCTTTGTCTCCCTTACGGTTTTTTTGAGGAAGGTTTGAGACGGATGCAAGATTTGGAATGGCTTTAGGTTTGAATGGGAAGGAACCGAATATCGCCAACTTTTGGTCGAGGATTTGACTGCTGATGCTCAGCTCTTCTCGTTTGATATTTGTGTCGAGCCTAAGATGATTGAATTGACTGTCGCTGAGAAGAATAGTCAGGCCTTTTTTAATAATCGTATTCTCTTTTATCAAGGTGTTTTTTATCGTCTGAATCGAAAACAACAAAAACTTTTGGTTGGCTTACGCTCTCTTCCAATCGGAAGCGATTTGAATAAGCACGTCAGCTTTAATCTCGATGAACAAGCCATCTTGGCTGCTAGTCTTTTTGATTTTAGGACTATGGGGCCAGTTAAGGCACCAAAAGCTTTTAATATCAAGGATTTCACACCGAGATTTCGCTTGATCTGAAAGGTGACAGTGAGATTATTCTTACATTAGCCTTTGATTTTGATGGTTTCTTGGTACATGATCGCCAAGAGTTGAGTCATTTAGGATTTACCAGTAACTATCGTCATGAGCAGGCTGTTTTTCGTTTGATGTCTAAGCATGGATTCACCCCTGATTTTCAGTCATCTAAACGATTAAGTAGCAGTCAAGAGCTCTATGATTTCTTTACAAATACTCTACCAGATTTTGAAAATGCAGGAACGGCTCTGATTGGACAGGAGTTACGTGACTTACGGGTTGAGCAGAGTCCACAGGTTCAGGTAGAGCGTCAGGGAAATTTATTAGATATTTCCTTTGATTTTTCAAGTCTTGACGACGAAGATGTGGATCATGCTTTAGCAGCCTTGATGGAAAGCTCGCCCTATTTTACAATCGTAGTGGTCAGTTGATTGTTTTTGACGAAGCGACGCATCGTATTAGTGAGAGTCTCAAAACTCTGAGAGCTCGTTACTCAGGAAAAGGTCACCTAGAACTCAATCAATTAACTGCCTATCAATTGATGGATGCTCTTTCAGAAAGTGATTCTGTTCGTTTTTCAAAAGATTTCCAACTCTTAACGCAACATTTGAGTAAGCCAGAGACCTTTGATTTGCCAACCTATAAGGTAGAAGCTGGCCTTCGTCCCTACCAGGAAAGAGGTGTTCAGTGGCTATCGATGTTGCATCACTATGGTTTTGGCGGTATCTTGGCCGATGATATGGGGTTGGGGAAAACCTTGCAGACCATTGCCTATCTCTCTGCACATTTAGAAGAAGGACAACGAGTTTTGGTTTTGTCACCATCAAGCCTGATTTACAATTGGCAGGATGAGTTTAAAAAGTTTGCTCCTCAGTTAGATGTAGCGGTTTCTTATGGACTCAAGCCAAAAACGTGATGACATCATTGCTGAAGACCACCAGATTATTATTACAAGCTACGCTTCCTTCCGTCAGGATTTTGATGCCTACAAGGCTGGTAAATATGACTATCTCATTCTCGATGAGGCTCAGGTCATGAAGAATACACAGACAAAGATTGCCCAATATCTACGTGATTTTTCTGTTCCACATTGCTTAGCACTATCTGGAACGCCTATTGAAAATCATTTGTTGGAGATTTGGTCTATTTTCCAAATTATTCTACCAGGACTTTTACCGGCTAAGAAAACTTTCCTTAAGTTAACACCAAAGGAAGTGGCTAGGTATATTTCTCCTTTTATTCTAAGACGTAGGAAAGAAGAGGTCCTTCCTGATTTACCAGATTTGATTGAAATCACTCACCAAAGTGAAATTGTCAGATGCTCAAAAGGCTATCTATTTAAGCGCAATTGCAACAGATGCAGCAAGGTTTAATTTCTGCAAGTGATCAGGAAATCAACCGTCGTAAGGTGGAAATTTTGTCAGGAATTACCCGCTTACGACAAATCTGTGATACCCCAGCTCTTTTTATGGACTATGCTGGAGATAGCGGAAAATTAGATAGCCTAAGAGAGTTGCTTAGTCAAATTAAGGAATCAGACCACCGTGTTCTTATCTTTTCACAATTTCGTGGGATGTTAGATATTACAGAGGGGCTCTTACAAGAATTAGGTATTTCCTCTTATAAGCTAACAGGGTCAACGCCATCTGATAGTCGTCAAGAGATGACCAGAGCCTTCAATCAAGGAAGTCGAGATGCCTTTTTGATTTCTCTAAAAGCAGGAGGAGTGGGACTGAATCTAACTGGTGCTGATACGGTTATTCTGATTGACCTTTGGTGGAATCCAGCGGTAGAAATGCAGCTATAGTCGTGCGCATCGTATAGGTCAGGAACAAAATGTCGAAGTTTACCGTTTGATTACAAGAGGAACTATTGAAGAGAAAATTCTTGAGCTTCAAGAAGGCAAGAAGAACCTGGTGACAACTGTCCTGGATGGCAATGAAAGCCGTGCCAGCATGACTGTTGAGGACATTAAAGAAATTCTTGGTATTGCAATATCTTAATTTGTTATATTTGATATTGGAATACTAATACGTGAAAATGCTACTAGGCAAATTCTTTTGAATTAGGCTATAATAGAATACTGCAAGACGTATCTTCACATTCCCGATTGTTTATATTAAGATACGCATCATCTCGAAAACGAAAGGAAGTCTTTTATGCATCGCCAAAGACGACAATTTCCGCTGATTCCAGACGGGGAATCTTGCTTGCAAGAACCGGTCTCTATGCGCCTATATGAAAATGAAGATTTAATCACAATATCCGTGGCCCTTACCAAGATAAGACTACAATGATTTGTTGCCGAACTATGATTTCTTGTCAGCTAAGCCTAGCAATCGTAAGCAGGCTTCAAAACGAGTGGAGACTCAAGAAGCTGGCATGACTTATGCAGAGGAAGCCCGTGAAAAGCTAAGCGTGATGTCCGTGAGAAACGCCAAAAATTCCTCCGCCAAGAAGTTCAACAAACCAAGCATACTAATAGCCGTCAACTGACTACTAAGCCTAAGGTAGAAGCTAAACCAAGCTTTGAGGCTACTGTTGAACCAGCTGCTGTAACAACGGATAAAGGACCAGTGACAGCTTCTATCTTGGGAGCTCCTGTAAGTGCTATCAAGCGAACTTTAGCACCTAACGGGAAACACTCAAAATCCATCACTTGGCAAATCGTCTGCAACAGGATTCTTACATCTTGGCAGAAGTGGCTCCAACCTATCAACAGCCTAGTAACCCATCTCGTAAGAAGGTCAAGAAAAATAGCTATGACTTCTTGAAACGTAGCCAGGTTTATAATTACCCAGAACGTCAAACTTACCGTGAACACCGAGTTGCTCAAGAATTAAATTTGACGCATTTAGAAGACGCAAACTAATCGCAGTGCGATTGTAAGGAGAAACTATGTCAAAAACTTATCATTTTATTGGAATTAAAGGATCTGGTATGTCAGCTTTGGCTTTGATGCTCCACCAAATGGGACACAAGGTTCAAGGTTCAGATGTGGAAAAATATTACTTCACACAACGTGGTCTTGAGCAAGCAGGTATTCCTATCCTTCCTTTCGATGAAAAAACATCACAGAAGATGTTGAATTGATTGCTGGAAATGCCTTTCGTGAAGACAACAACGTTGAAGTTGCTTATGCGATTAAAAATGGCTACAGCTTTAAGCGTTACCACGAGTTCTTGGGTCACTTCATGGATCAATTCACTAGCTTTGGTGTGGCAGGTGCACATGGTAAGACTTCTACAACAGGTCTCTTGTCACATGTTATGAAAATATCACAGACACGTCATATCTTATTGGTGACGGAACTGGGCGAGGTTCTGCTAATGCGCAATACTTTGTCTTTGAGTCTGATGAATATGAACGTCATTTCATGCCATACCACCCAGCATACTCAATCATCACTAACATTGACTTTGACCATCCTGATTACTTTACAAGTATCGATGATGTGTTCTCTGCCTTTGATGATTATGCTAAGCAAGTGCAAAAAAGGACTCTTTGTTTACGGTGAGGATCCACACCTTCGTAAGATTACAGCCAATGCGCCAATCTATTACTATGGTTTCGAAGAAAATGATGACTTATAGCAACAGACATTGTGCGTACAACGACAGGGTCTAATTTCAAGGTAAAACACGATGGACAAATTCTTGGAGAATTCCATGTGCCAGCCTATGGTCGTCACAATATCTTGAATGCAACTGCGGTTATTGGGACCCTCTATGTAGCTGGTTTCGACATGGATTTGGTTGCAGAACACCTTAAAACTTTCTCAGGTGTTAAACGTCGTTTCACAGAAAAAATTATCAGTGGTACTGTTGTCATCGATGACTTTGCTCACCATCCAACTGAAATTATTGCAACGCTTGATGCAGCACGCCAAAAGTACCCATCTAAAGAGATTGTTGCTATTTTCCAACCACATACCTTCACACGTACTATTGCTCTTCTTGATGAATTTGCTGAAGCTTTGAACGAAGCAGATGCTGTTTATTTGGCGCAAATTTATGGTTCAGCGCGTGAAGTTGACCATGGTGATGTTAAGGTTGAAGATCTTTCTGCTAAGATCAATAAACCGGCCAAAGTGGTTACAGTTGAAAATGTCTCACCTCTCCTTGACCATGACAATGCTGTTTATGTCTTTATGGGAGCTGGGGACATCCAACTTTACGAACGCTCGTTTGAAGAGCTCCTAGCAAGCTTGCAAACACACATGTAATATATTAAGGGCTGTAGCGATTTCGCTCAGCTCTTTCTACTTAATAGAAAGGAATTTAATATGCTTATTCGACATGCCCGAGAGGATGATTGGGATGATGTTGTTTCGTATCGAACAAGAAATTTTTCGCCTGAAGAGGCTGCAACTCCAGAGGCTATTGCAGAGCGTTTAGAGACGATTTGTGATACCTTTCTAATTGCTGAAATTGATGGCGTTGTAGCTGGTTACATCGAAGGACCTGTGATTGCGGAACGTTATCTTACAGATGACTTGTTCCATAAGGTGGTTCCTAATGCTAGTCAAGGAGGCTTTATTGCAGTTACTAGTTTGTCTATCTCCAAAGATTTAAAGGGCAAGGGATTGGGACAGCTTGATTGCAGCGCTTAAGGATCTGGCTATCGCCCAAAAAACGCAAGGTATTAGTTTGACTTGTCATGATTACTTGATTGCTTACTATGAGATGAATGGTTTCACTGATGAGGGAGAATCGGAATCAAATCATGGTGGAAGCTCTTGGTATAATATGGTCTGGGAGAACCCAGAAACCCATTGATTTCAGTGTTACGTTACTGTGACAAAGGACCAATTGATTTGCATTAACTGACTTTTTAAGATATAATGGCGTTTGTTACTATAGAGGAGGTATGCCTTGACGGACAAGTTTAATGAACACTCGGAAGCTTCTGAAGATAGCCTAAGCTCAAAGATCAGATTCTCCGAGACTTACAAGAAGCGACACGGCTCCGTTCTCTTCGTGAGGAGGAGCATAATAAAAGTGCAACTATGCCCGAGACACCACTTTCAACGTCAGCTGAGAGCGCTACAACTCGTAGTGATTCAGTGTCTAATAAAGTAAGTAACCAAGATTTTAGTTCACATTCTGTTTCACACAGTGCCTTTGCTAAATCTATGACTTCTGAGACAGCCAAGATTCTCAACAAGATAGTCTTGGCTTGTTTTCAGATTCTCAAGAGGAGTCTTTAGTATCTGATGCTCATTCAAACCTAGCGTCTATTCCTAAAGAGCCAATTGAGGAGGAGACAAAGGTAAATATTCCTCAGGAGACTGAAACGTCGAAACGTCGTTTTAAACGTCCAGTTTGGGAAACTAGCCTTAATGAAGCATCTGAAGAGGAGTATATTCCTGCAGATGTGGCTAAGGAGCTCATTGAAGCTAAGTCTAACGAAGCTATTTATACAGACCCTAAAGAATTGGAGGCCAAATTGACCTCAGAACGTCAAAACGAAGCATTCTTGCAGGAACATCATGCAACAAGTGACCAAGCGTCGCAAGAAAAGGTTCAATCAGAGCTAGTAGCTGATGGTAATGAGGATGATGAGAGTATTTCTCTAGAACCCTCTGGAAAACCTAAGAAAAAGAAAGGTAAGAAAGTGAAAGAAGAAAAAGTCTTCGCCAAAAGATGTTAAACAGGCATCGACATTGTCGACGAAGAGCCGATTTCACGTTCTAACCGAAATCACAAACGCAATAAAAATAACCGTCGTGCTGGGAAAATTGCAAGAAATATTATTATCTTCTTGCTACTTATCTTGTCAGTAGCTGCATTCTTTGGTTAATCGCTATGTTAGTG